>OARM01000048.1_pt1 | contig 85901 bp, 81 predicted proteins | sample 1475591 | NCBI WGS metagenome assembly OARM01 (sample SAMEA3360676, study PRJEB22359) | human gut metagenome | biome: ENVO:urban biome; feature: ENVO:human-associated habitat; material: ENVO:feces | place: Bangladesh | collected 2011
AAGAATTCTATGACTTTTGTACACAAGAATTAACTTTAGAGAAAGCAAATAAAAAGCTACAAAAATATAATCATTTTTGGAATTAGGCGAATGCCCGCAGATGCGTAAACGAATACACTCTGCTTTAAATTATGATACACCTATGCTATACTTTAAGAAATTAAGGAATTCCTAACTGCAATATGTTTGGCTCCTGTGCATTATTGAAGAATTTTATTGTTTGTATATATGTTTAAATATTTTGACAATAAATGTTTATTGATATATTATTATATTTTATATAAAAATATTTAGGGTTTTTTATGGATAATATTCAAATACCAAATATAAGCATAAGTAATTTTAAATGTTTCAAAGAGTTTAAAGTAGACAGTTTTAAAAGGTTTAATTTAATATTTGGTAAAAACAGCGTAGGAAAAAGCAATCTTTTAGAGGCTTTGTATTTATATTCTAATATGTTTAGAAGTGATGCTATTTTAGCTATATTTAGGCAAAGAGGCATAATTTTAAACAATAATTTAGAATTAATATTTCATAATTTTGATTATACTAAACCAATAAATATAAAAACTACAAAGAAAGAATTAAATATATATCCTATAAAATCGTTAGCAGATTATTCGTTAGATGGTATTTATTACGAAATAGAAAATTATAATAGAAAAATAATAAAACTTCCAATGCTTACAAATATCAATAGAAAATTAGATAATAGTTTTATTCCTATTAATAATAATTTTTTATTTGATAATAAAAAAATATTATCATCTATTATTGATGCAGTATTATTTAATTTTGCTTTTATAAATGAATATAATACATTTGAAATATCAACTAAAATGAGTACAGCAGAAGCATTTAATAAAATTCAAAATTTAAAAATGGATAAAATAGTTGTAGATTCTTTAAAACCAATAATACCAAATATAGAACACATCAGAATTTCATTAAATCAAATTTTTGAAGCAGATATAGGACTTAACAGATATTTGCCTTTAAATTCTTTAGGAAATGGAATATTAAAAATATTTAATTATGTAGTAAAAGCACTATGTGTTCCAAATGGAGTTTTACTTATTGATGAAATTGATAATGGTTTTCATTACAGTTCATTGCGTAATTTATGGATTTCTTTATTTGATGTAGCATATAGAAGCAATGTTCAGATTTTTGCTACCACTCATTCTTATGAATGCATAAAGGCTTTTAATGATGTTTATAACGAAGTAAAAAATAAATATAATTCAAATGATGATATTCAAGGTATAAGGATAGAAGCTGATAAAGAAGAAAAATATCATCCTGTTATATATAATAGTGAAGAATTAAATAATGCTATGGATAATTGGGAGGTAAGATAAAATAATGCTCAATAATCCTATGGCTAAAAAAGTGCTTCTTGTTGAGGGTAATGATGAAAGAGATTTATGCTCACTTTTAATTGATAAAAAATTAGGATTAAAATGTATAACAGGAAAATATGATAAGTCTTTTATAGAAGATAATGATATGATTCATATTATACCTATTAATGAAGTTGATAATAAAAACAATATTACTTCATTTATAAAAAGCCCTAATTATAATAATATAGAAAAACTCGGTATTTTAGTGGATGCTGAAAATAATGCTCAAGAAAGATTTAATATTTTTAATGATATTATAAAACTAGAATATAATACAAATAAAAATATATACTATGATAATAATAAAGGCTTATTTCTAACAACAAAAAGTAATGATAAAAATTCTGGCTGTTTAGAATGTTTAGTTGAAGATATTATTTTAGAGAAAGATAAAGATTTGTATGATATATGTGTTAATAATTTTTTTGAGTGTTCTAGCAGTTATATTAATCAAGGTAATAACGAATATCATATATTAAAATCTAAAATACTTGCATTTATATCAGTAAAATGTAAGAAGAGAAATACTATAGGCGGATTATTTCAGTGTTGTAATGATTATTTGGATTCAAAAAAGTTAGATGATATTATAGATTTTTTAAAAAAATTATTTAATTAGTTTCAGTTTGTTTATTTATGGTGGTTTGAGGAACTTTTACTCTTTCTTCTCTTTCATTTAATGTTGTTATAGTTGTTCCTTCTATAGTAGCTTTGGTATTATCTTCAAATATAATCATATAATTAAATACTGTACTAGAGTTTTCTTGATAAGATGTGATGTATGATATTGTATAGTAGTGTACGTTGTTTTTTATATCTTTATATATATTTGATGCCGGTATGGAATCGTTATCTATAGATATTGAGCCGTCTTCATTAATAGTTACGATTATATCTCTTTCGTTAGTGTTATCTTCTGTAGTTTCTTCTCCGCCAGGAGGAGGCTGTATTGGTATGTCTGGTATATTTGTATTATTATCTTCTTCTATGACTTTTCCAGTCCAAGTGCCTGCAAATCTATTATCTACACCAGTGCCGGTAATGTTTTCTAATTTACAGCTAATTAGTATTGATGTAAGAATAATAAGTTTTAATATGTTTTTCATAATTTATATTAATATCGACTTTTTTTATTTAATTTTTTATATTTACATAATTTTAATTAGTTCTTAATAATTAAAATATATAAAAAAATTGTTTAATATGTTAGATAATATTTTTAAAAGATGAAAAAAATATTTCAAGCAATATCAGTTAGTATGAATTTATCTAAAAGTTATTGACATTTTTATGTTTTTGTCGTAAAATAGCTATGCATAAATTATTGATTTATTGGTATTTTTAAATGTTTGATGATTTAACAAAATCTATATCTAACGTGTTCTCCAAATTACGCGATAAAAAAGTATTATCTGAGAAAGATATAGAAGATACCCTCATAGGCATTAAAGAAGCTCTATTATCAGCAGACGTATCTCTAGAAGCAGCTGATAAATTTTTGGAAGAAGCAAAAAAAAGAGCTATAGGTAAAGAAAGATTAGAAAATGTAGACCCCGCTAATCAATTCGTAGCCGATGTACATGATACATTAGTTTCTATGATAGGCGAAGGTAAAAGCGGTCTTAAATTAGAACCAGTAGAAAAAACAACAGTTACACTTCTATTCGGTTTGCAAGGTTCTGGTAAAACAACAACTTCTGCTAAATTAGCAAAATACTATAAAGATAAAAGAAGAGTTTTTCTCGTTGGTCTTGACGTACATAGACCTGCAGCTATGGAGCAACTAGCAGTATTAGCTAAAGAGGTTGGTGTTCCTTGTCATATAGATACAAAAGAGAAAAAGCCTTATAAGATATTAAAAAGAGCTATGTCTATCGCTAAAAAAGAGCAGTACAATATGATTATTGTAGATACTGCAGGACGTTTAGAGATAGATGAAGAGATGATGCTTGAGCTTAGAAGAGTTGTTAATTCTGTTGATGTTACAGAAAAATTACTCGTTGTTGACTCTACAGCAGGTCAAAGTGTATTTGATGTTGCTAAAAGTTTTCAAAGCAATATTGGTATAAATGGTGTAATACTTACTAAATTCGATTCTGGTGTTAGAGGCGGTGCTGCTTTATCACTTCGTTATGCAACAGGTTCTTCAGTTAAATTTATAGGTACTGGTGAACATTTAGAAGATATAGATGTATTTGATGCAAAAAGAGTTGCAGGTCAAATACTTGGCATGGGTGATATAGTAAAACTTGTTGAGAAGGCTCGTGCTGCTATAAGTGAGAAAGAAGCTCAGGAAATGCTTCAAAAAGTTATAGAAAATAATTTCGATTATAATGACTTTTTGAAACAAATTGATGCTACAACTAAAATGGGTGGTATATCTAAAATGACTTCTATGATACCAGGAATGGCTAATGTAGATAATGAATTAATAAGCAGAGAAGAGCAGAAGTTTGTAAAATATAAAGCTATTATACAATCGATGACTAAAAAAGAGCGTTTGGCATTATTTCCTTTGAACAATTCAAGAAAGATGCGTATAGCTAATGGTAGTGGTCAGAGTATTTATGATGTAAATCAGTTGATAAAACAATTTACAATGATGAAAAATATGATGGGCAGTACTAAAAAAATGAATAAATTGGCAAAATCCCTAGAGGGCATAGGTATGTCTATAGAAGATTTAAATAAATTAATGTAATAATTTGGAGGAAAGAAAGGTGGTAAAATTAAGATTAAAACGTATAGGTCGCAAACATGAACCTCATTATCGTGTAGTGGCAACAGATTCTCGTTTTCCACGCGATGGTCGTTTTATAGAGGAGTTGGGTTGGTTTAATCCTAAGGCTAAAGATGTTTTATACAAATTAGATTTAGAGAACATAAAGAAATGGCTCTCTAATGGTGCACAGCCTACTTATGCAGTTAAAAGCATTCTTATAAAAGAAGGTCTAATGGAAAAAGATAAAGGCGCACCGCTTGACAGAAAGCAAAGAAGAGCATTAAAAAATCCTGAGAAAAGACGTAAGAATCGTACACAAGCTAAGCCGGAAGTAACAACAGAAGAAAGTAACACTGAGGCTTAATTATATATTATAATAAAAGGAGTGTGCTATGACGGAAGAAAAAGAGCTTATTGAGTACCTAGCTAAAAAGCTAGTTGATGAGCCTGATGGGGTTAGTGTTAAAGTAATCGAAGGTGAAAAAAGTACTATTCTCGAACTAAAGGTTAATCAAAGCGACATAGGTAAAATAATAGGTAAGAGAGGTCGTATAGCTCATGCTTTACGAACTATTCTTTTTGCTGCTTCTATGAAAAGCGGTAAACGTGTTATGCTTGAGATTATTGACAATTGAAGATTTTTTATTCAACTATCACTAGTGTGCATGGCTTAAATGGAGAGGTGGAGTGTACTTTTATTGATAAAAGTTATTTTGCCTCTCTTCCTATTTTAAATAATAATACTAATATATATATTGATAATCAAGAATATAAAATAATAAACATCAAGAAAAAAAATAAATCTTTTGTTTTCAAATTAGAAAAAATAGACAGTATCGATGATGCCAAAGCTCTAATAGGAAAGGATATTTATATTGACTATGAGAATCTTCCTTCTTTAGATGATAATAGTTTTTATGAGGCTGAAATTATAGGCTATAATGTAATAGATTCTAATGGTAAGCTTTATGGAAAGGTAGTAGATTTGTATTCTTTGCCTTCCAATTATGTTTTTGTTATTTCTTTAGAAGATAGTAAAGAGGAAGTCTCTATACCGTTTGTTGGGGCTTATTTTGGTAAAATAGATAAAACTAATAGAGTTTTAGAGATTATAGAGAAACCTATAGTTGATGAAGAGTGAATTTTTAAGTTTTTTTATTTTTATTATTGCAGGGCTTTGCCCCCTGCGAAGCGTGCCCGGAGGGTACACGCCCCCAGTTCTTTTGCCGACGCTCTGCGTGCCGTAGGCAAGGCACCTACTCGGTATTGGTATAAAAGAACCTTATATCCTTCGGATACGCTTCGCGAAGAACTGCATTTTTATTATAAATTTTATAATTTAATTGTACATTAAAATGCACTCCCCCGCACGACTAAGAAGTTATAATTAAAGCATAGCATTACCGTGCGGCAAGGTGGTACAGCTCGTACGTGGGAAAAAGTTGAATAAAAATTTATATAAAAATATAATCATTTATCATATACTAAAAAACTCACATATTTAGAAAAATACATAAATTGACAAAACTATTTCTTTGAGTATATTTATAATATAAGATTAATTATTGTTAGATTATTAAAAAAATTTGCATTAGAATAGAATATATATTAAAATATATAGTAATACTTTGTTTAAAGAGGATAGTATATGTTTAAAGGCACTACTATATGTGCGGTATGCAGAGATGGTGTTACTGCTATAGCTGGAGACGGACAGGTTACTTTAGGTGAGACTGTGATGAAGCCTAATGCTGTTAAATTAAGAAAATTATACGGTGGTAAGGTAATATCGGGTTTTGCCGGTTCTACTGCCGATGCTTTTACATTGTTTGAAAAGTTTGAAAAGAAGCTTCAGGAGTTTTCGGGTGATTTGACTCGTGCTGCTGTTGAGCTTGCCCGTGAGTGGAGAACTGATAAGATGCTTAGAAATTTACAGGCACTTATTATAGTGGCTAGCAAAGAGAAAATGCTTCTTTTATCTGGTAATGGTGATGTTATAGAGAGTGAGAATAATATACTTGCTATTGGAAGCGGAGGTCAGTATGCTAAGGCTGCTGCTATGGCTTTGAGTGAAAACACTAACCTTTCTGCTAAAGAGATAGCTAGAAAGTCTTTGGAAATTGCTTCACAAATATGTATATATACCAATAGTAATATTTCTTTGGAGGTAATAGAATAAATTATGTCATTTGATGCTAAATTAGAAAGTGAGCTTACACCTAGAAGAATTGTTGAAGCTTTGGATCAATATATAATAGGTCAAACTGAGGCTAAACGTTCTGTGGCTATAGCTTTAAGAAATAGATATAGAAGACGTCATTTACCTGAGGAGTTAAAAGATGAAGTTGCTCCTAAAAATATTATATTAATAGGACCTACTGGGGTTGGTAAGACTGAGATTGCGAGAAGGCTTGCTAAATTAGTTAATGCTCCTTTTATTAAAGTTGAGGCTACTAAATATACTGAAGTTGGATATGTGGGAAGAGATGTTGAGAGTATGGTTAGAGATTTAGTTAATGCGGCTATATTTGAGCTTAAAACTTCTATGATGAAAGAGGTTGAAAAAGAGGCTACTGATATTGCTTTGGATAAACTTGCTAAACTTTTACTTCCATCTGTAAAAAAAGAAGATAATGAAATAATATCTGATGAAGAGGCTGAAAAGAAAAAGAATGCCAAAGAACAAATAAAAAAACGCATAGCTAATGGGGACTTTGATGAGAGCTATGTTGAAATAAAAATATCATCTAATCAGGGAAGAATGTTTGGTATCATACCTGGAATGGGATTTGAAGAAAATGATATGATTCAGTCTATGGTTGGAAGCATTATGCCTCAAAATAAAAAAAATAAAAAATTAAGAGTAAAAGAGGCTAAGAAATATCTTATAAATGAGGCATCTGAAAGTTTAATAGATATGGAGAAAGTTACTTCTGATGCTTTATCTTTAGCTGAAAATATGGGTATAATATTTTTAGATGAGATAGACAAAATTGCTAGCGGAAATAAAACAGACAGTGCAGATGTAGCACGTCATGGTGTACAGAGAGATTTGCTTCCTATAGTTGAAGGTACAACAGTTAATACTAAATATGGTCCTATAAAAACTGACCATATACTTTTTATAGCGGCTGGTGCTTTTCATGTTAATAAGCCTTCTGATTTGATACCGGAATTGCAGGGAAGATTTCCTATTAGAGTTGAATTAAAAGCTTTATCAAAAGAAGATTTTAAAGATATACTTATTAATCCTAAGAATGCTATTACTAAACAGTATCAGGAATTACTTAAAACTGAGGGTGTTACTATAGAGTTTGAAGATGAGGCTTTAGAGAAAATAGCTGATTTGGCTTATAATATTAATACTAATGTTGAAAATATTGGAGCTAGAAGACTTTATACTATTATGGAAAAAGTTTTTGAAGAGATTTCTTTTAGTGCAGATGAACATAGCGGAGAATTTATAAAAATAACTTCCGATAATGTTAAGGAGGCTGTAAAAGATATAGAAGAAAATAGGGATATTAGCAGATATATATTATAATAATTGTTGATTATATATATTATAATTAGGAGGGAATGAGATTTATGAACGATACTGAAAAAAATATTGATGTTGTAGAAGAAGAGAATGATTCTGAGTTGTTTATAAAATGGCGTCCTATATATGAGACTAAGCATAAAATCATAGATAGCCAGCATAAAGAACTTGTAAACATCATTAATGAACTTTATTTAAGTACTATTAATAATAGCAATGATACTAATGGTGCTTTTATTAAGGCAGTTAAGAAGTGTATTGATTATACGCAATATCATTTTAAGACAGAAGAAAAGATTATGGATTTAATCAATTATTCTGATGCTGAAAATCATAAAGCTATGCATAAAAACTTTTGTATGGAATTGGTTAATCAAATTAGAAAATACGAAGAGGGTCAGCCTTTTGTTGCTAATAAATTTTTAAAATATTTAAAAGATTGGCTGTTGGAGCATATTGCTTTTAGAGATAAGGTTTTTGTAGATGAAGTAATAACTTATTTGAAAAAAAATAATATATAAAATACTTAATAATATTAAACTATTTAATTTAAAAATAGTTTAATATTTGAATTATTAGTTTAGATTAAATCTATACTGCAAAGCTTCTGTTATATGCGAGGTTTCTATTACTTCTTTGTTTTCTATATCAGCTATAGTTCTTGAAACTTTAAGTATTTTGTTGTAGCTTCTTGCACTCATTGAAAACTTTTGCATGGCCATATTTAATATATTTTTAGCTTTGCTGTCTAATATACAAAACTTCTCAATGTCTTTTATTCCCATAGACGAGTTTGAAAATATTTTAAGTCCATTTTCTCTAAAACGTTTTTCCTGTATTTTTCTTGCATCAGTAACTATTTTACGCATAGAAGAAGATGTCTCTCCGTCAGCTTTTGAAATCATTTTATCATAATCTATACCGCGTACTTCTATTGATATATCTATTCTATCTAGTATAGGACCTGATAATTTTGCAATATATTTTTTTCTTGCCATTTCAGAGCATCTGCATGTGTGTTTTTCATCTCCATAATAACCGCAAGGGCAAGGGTTCATAGCAGCAACCAAAGTAAAGTTAGCTATAAAATATAAATTTATATTAAGACTTCAGACTAATTTTCTTCAATTCACATATTTTATGACTTCATTATAAACATATAATAAAAATGAAATTAAATAAATTTATTTAATAATTATAAATATTATATTTGAGTATTCCTTAATTTTTTAATATAATGTTAATTTACACAAAAATAGCAAAAAATATACTTTTTATAATTACTTGACAAGAATTATTTATTTGCTATCATATACTAATGATGAACTATATGAACTATATATTTAACATCACGCATCGCATCGCATCGCATCGCATCGCATCGCATATAAACTAAATTCTGCTTCTATTAATACATTATCATATTTAAATAAAATATCGGCAATATTCTCATTGCATTTGTTTTTATCAATTTTTGGCGACAATAAACATTGTCAGTTAATCATTCATAATAGCATCATAAAAACATTATTAATATCATCATTAAGGAGATTTCTATGTTAAATAATTTGAATAAAAAAATTATTAAAATTGTTGTCAGCATTTTTTTGTTAGCTTTAATTTCAATAAGCTGTGAATCGAAACAAGATCCTACAAAACAAGATCCTATTACTTTCAGACCTATGGATTTAGTTGGCACATGGTATAGTACAGATGGAAAAGCTGATAGTTTTACTATAACATACGAAGGCTATATGACTTTAAATGATGGGTCTCAATCTAAAACCATTCCAATAGAAAACTGGAGATATACTATGAGTGATCAAGTTACTTCCTATGAGCTGTTTTCGGGTATAGTACGTTTTTATTTCAAAAGTTCTAGTGAATGTGAGGTGATTATTAGTACTGCAAGCGGAGAATCACGAGGGTATTTCAGAAAAGCAGTATAATATATATTTTTACTGTATCTTATATGCGGTTATTTTATTATTAACTGCATATAAAAAATTTGAAATTCTTCGTTAAAAAGAAAAATAATAACATTAATTAAGATTAAATCTATACTGCAAAGATTCTGTTATATGCGATATTTCTATTACTTCTTTATTTTCTATATCAGCTATAGTTCTTGATACTTTCAATATTTTATTGTAGCTTCTTGCACTCATTGAAAACTTTTGCATAGCCATATTTAGCATATTTTTAGCTTTGCTGTCTAATACACAAAACTTTTCAATATCTCTTATGCCCATAGATGAGTTTGAAAATATTTTAACTCCATTTTCTCTAAACCGTTTTTCTTGTATCTTTCTTGCATCACTAACTATTTTACGCATAGAAGAAGAACTCTCTCCATCGGCTTTTGAAATCATTTTATCATAATCTACAGCACGTACTTCTATTGATATATCTATTCTATCTAATATAGGTCCTGAAAGTTTAGCAATATATTTTTTTCTTGCATTTTCGGAACATCTGCAAATATGTTTTTCATCTCCATAATAACCGCATGGGCAAGGGTTCATAGCAGCAACCAAAGTAAAATTAGCAGGAAAAGAAATACTTCCATTTGCTCTGCTTATAGTGATAATTTTCTCTTCCATAGGCTCTCTTAAAGTTTGAAGTGCTGAGCTTTGAAACTCTACAAACTCATCAAGAAATAAAACTCCATTATGAGCCAAAGTAATTTCTCCTGCTTTTATATTTCTTCCTCCTCCTACTAAACTAACATAAGAAGAAGTATGATGAGGTATTCTAAAAGGGCGTTTTTTTACTATCGGCATATTTTTTGACAGCAGTCCGTATGATGAATATATTTTTGTTACTTCAATAGCCTCTTCAAAAGTAAGCGGTGGAAGTATTGTGGGTATTCTTTTTGCTATTAAAGTTTTACCGCATCCGGGGGAGCCTATCATTATAAAATTGTGCCCGCCAGCAGCAGCTATCATTGCAGCACGCTTAGCATATTCCTGACCCTTTACTTCAGAAAAATCTACTGTCTCATTATTATCTGCAGTAAAATTAAAATTGCCTTTGGATATTATAGCTTCTTTTTTGCCTTCAGAAACATCCATTGCTTCTTTTAGTGTTTTTACAGGGTATAAATTAAGTCCTTCAATAATATTTGCTTCTTCCATATTATTAAAAGGTATAACAGCATTTTTTATTCCTAACTCTTTAGCATTCAAAAGCATTGAAAATATTCCCTTTACTTCTCTCACACTTCCGTCTAATGCTAATTCACCAAGTATTATGGTGTTATTCATAAAATCAGAAAAAAATAATTGTGCACTCGATGAAAGTATGCCCAAAGCAAATGGCAAATCATACATGCTTCCTGTTTTTTTTATGTCTGCCGGAGCTAAATTTATAGTTATTCTCTTTGGCGGGAAAAATCTGTCGCTATTATTTATTGCAGCTATTACCCTCTCTTTTGCCTCATTAACTGCTTGGTCTGGCAGCCCTACCACATCAAACTTAGGCAAGCCTTCGGATATATTTACTTCTATAGTTATTGGTATGCCTTCTATACCATAAAGAGCTTCTGAATAGATTTTTGTATGCATAAAACATTACTCCGATTAATTTTTATGCAATATAGTTAAACAAAATTTTTATAATTTTAAGCCTAAAATTTCTTACATTATTTTTTTATATAAAAAAGCATTAAAATCTAATTTAAGAATTTAATGCTTTTATTTTTTATATAAGTATTAATTTTGTTTATTGTTTTGTCATAGTTCCCCTATAGTATACAGGTGCTTGGTTCTCTTCATCTGTAAAACTAACCTCAACAACAACATTTGCAGTAAAATTATCAGCATTAAATGTAGATATTGTTTTATAAGAGATATAATCATCAATTACAGTGAACTCTAAAGTGTTTTCTTTTTGTATAATTATTTTGTCAAAAGATAAGCTAGGTTCCGGATAGCTAGAGCCTGATATATATATACATCTATAGAAGCATCATTTTTTATTACAAATTTCCAAGGCAAGTATTCAATAGTGTTATCTGATTTTAGTTCTCCGCTCCAAGTGCCTTCATGTTTTATAATATCTTCTTTATTATTATTTATTTCTGTATTAGTTTCGTTAGTATTTGTTTCATTAGATGATGAGGCAGAGCTGTATTCTACTCCTGTTGTTTTTTTATTGCTGCAGCTTAATAACAATACTGATGCTGTCATAATAATTAACAGTAGTTTTTTGTTCATTTATATTATCCTTATTATGTATTTTACTAAAACAATATTATATATGTAAATATCTAATATAATATAAAAAAAATATATAAATAGTGTTGCAAAATTATTAGCTATAATAATTAAATAATATGTTAAACTATTTTTAATTTATTTCGTATATTATAGTATACTTTAATTTTTGGGATAAAAAATTATGACAAGAAATATTACATTAATTATATTATTTTTATTTGCTTTAAATCTCTATCCTATAGCTACATCAAAGCAATACGATAATTGGAAGGTAAAAACAATTGTATATGACGGAACAGATAAAAAAACTGTTACAATGTCTTTAAATCTTGATGAAAAGCTAGAAGTATATATAGCATCAAGACAAGAACAATTAAACATCACAATTACTTGGTATAAAGATAAAATTAATAATGATGATGCTGTAATATCATATTATTTTGACAATAAACAAACAACAGAAATAGAACCAATAGTTCGTTCAGAAAAAAATAATTTTGATATACTTTATACTATTTCTCCGTCATTTGGAATAGTTCAGGAAGATGAAATAATTAACTTTTTTAGAGATTTAATTAATCATACTACTATGACAATAAAACCTTATAGAGAATCAAAAAATGTATATAATATAGATTTAAAAGGCATAAAAGAGGCAATAGAATATACAGATTTCTCTAACACTCTTTTTGATAAATATAAAACTAGTATTTTAAAATAACTTGACTTTTTTGTTTGCTGTATTATAATTGATTCTAAATTATGGAGTTATTTTATGATTAATTGTTTTTCTAATATAAAAATACTCTCTTTCTTTCAAGTATTAATCAGGCGTTAAGCCTACCTGTCTATTATAATCAAAAAAACACATTTTATTAATAAAAAAATATGTTAATATTATATATTTTATACATGTAAAAAAAATTTAGGAGATAAAAAATGTTTAAAAAAATAATAATTACTACATCAATACTTTTAATATCTTTAGTTGCTTTTATGAGCTGTTCTGCAAAAGAAAATAAACTTTATGTGGGCACTAATGCTGAATTTGAACCTTTTGAATATAGAGACGGCGAAAACATTGTTGGTTTTGATATAGATTTAATCAACGAAATAGCTAAAATAATGAAGCAAGATATTGAAGTTGTAGACATGGCTTTTGACGGACTTCTTCCTGCTTTACAATCTAAAAAGATAGATATAATTATTGCTGGTATGACTGCAGATGAAGAGAGAAAGAAGTTTGTTAATTTTACAGACCCTTATTATAGCACTCAGCAATCTATACTAGTTCATAAAGATAATAAAGATATTTATAGCTTTGATAATTTAGAAGGCAAAAATGTTGGTGTTGTATTAGGTTTTACAGGAGACTTAATTGTAAGTGCAATGTCTAATGTAAATGCTCAGAAATATGGTGCTACATCAGAAGCTATATTAGCTTTGAAAAGTAAAAAAGTAGATGCTGTAGTTTTAGATTATGAGCCTGCTAGCAAATATTTTGACCAAAATAATGATTTAAAATTAATTATAACAGATTCTAAAAGTGAAGAATATGCTATTGCTATGAGAAAAGAAGATACAGAATTACTTAAAAAAGTTAATGATGCTTTAAATACTATAAAAGAAAATGGCACTTACGATATGCTTATAGCAAAATATTTTGAAAAGTAAATATATAATTATTAGTTGGAGATAAAAATTATGAAAAATATATTAAAGATTCTTTTGTTGGTTTCTTTGCTTGTGGTATTATCTTGTTCTAAGAAAGAGGAGAAAGATGTTTTGTATGTAGGCACTAATGCTGAATATCCTCCTTTTGAATATTTAGATGAGAACGGCAATGTGGTTGGTTTTGATGTTGAGCTTATAAATGAGATATCAAAAATAATAGGAAAGAAAATAGAAATAAAAGATATGACTTTTGACGGACTTATACCTGCTTTAGAGGCTAAAACTATAGACATACTTATAGCTGGTATTACTGCTACAGAGTCAAGAAAGAAAGTTATTAATTTTTCTAAGCCTTATTTTGAATCTCAGCAGGCTATTATAGTAAAAGAAGATAATAACACTATTACTAACTTTGACAGCTTAAATAATACTTATACAGTTGGTGTTGTTTTAGGATATGTTGGAGATGTTGCTTTAACAGAGAGTAAAAAAGTTGATAAAATAGAGAGATTTAACAGAACAGCAGATACTGTTGTTGCTTTACAGAATGGCAAAATAGATGCTGCTATAATGGATTATCCTATAGCTGTTGGTTATATAAAGAACAATGAAGGTCTTAAAGCTATTAAAACAGATTTATCTATACAAGAGCTTTGTATTGGTTTTAGAAAAGAAGATACTAAACTTTTGGAAGATGTAAACAAAGCTTTAGATACTTTGAAAGAAAACGGCAAATATGATGAGCTTGTAAAAAAATATTTTTAATATTTGAATGATAAAACACAGAGATAATTTAAGGAAAGCAGATGACAGAATATTTAGAGTTGCTTAAAGAAGTATTTATAGCTAACCATAGATATATGTATATGGTTAAGGGGCTTTTATTTTCTATAGGAACTACTTTATTTGCTACACTTATTGGTATAGTTCTTGGTATATTTATTGCTCTGATGCAATTATCGCATATTTATCCTTTAAAAAATATTAAAGGGTTTGAGACATTTAATCCTATATCAAAATTAGCATTTGGATATGTTAATTTAATAAGGGGTACACCTGCGGTTGTGCAGCTTATGATTTGGGCAAATGTTGTATTTGTGGGGGCTTTAAGAAATACTCCTATACTAATTATCTCTGCTATAGCTTTTGGTATTAACTCTGCTGCTTATGTTGCTGAGATTATAAGAGCTGGTATTGAAGGGCTTGATAAAGGGCAGATGGAGGCTTCTAGAGCTTTGGGGCTTAATTATGGTCTTTCTATGAAAGAGATTATTATACCGCAGGCTATTAAAAAGATACTTCCTGCTTTGGTAAGCGAGTTTATTACACTTATTAAAGAGACTTCTATTGTTGGTTTTATAGGGGGAGTTGATTTGCTTCGTTCGGCTAACATTATTACTAGTCAAACTTATAGGGGGGTTGAGCCTCTTATTGCTGTGGGTATAATATATTTGATATTAACTTCTATCTTTGCTATGTTTATGAGAAAGGTAGAGAAGGGGCTTAAAGAAAGTGATTAAAGTAGAAAATTTACATAAAAAGTTTAATCAATTAGAAGTATTAAAGGGAATAGATGTTAATGTTGAGAAGGGTGAGATTATTGCAATTATTGGTCCTTCTGGAAGCGGTAAATCTACTTTTTTAAGATGCATAAACAGACTTGAAGAGCCTACCTACGGAAAGATATTTATAGACGGTGAAAACATATTAGACAAAAAAACTGATATAAATAAGATAAGAGAAAAGGTTGGAATGGTATTTCAGCATTTTAACTTATTTCCTCATAAAACAGTAATGGAAAATATTATCTTAGCACCGATGAAATTAAAAGGCTACACTAAAGAACAAGCAGAAACTAAAGCACTTGAGTTATTACAAAAAGTTGGACTTGTTGAGAAAAAAGACACCTACCCTAATAAACTTTCAGGTGGGCAGAAACAAAGAATTGCTATTGCTAGGGCTTTAGCTATGGAGCCTGAGGTTATGCTTTTTGATGAGCCTACTTCTGCATTAGACCCAGAGATGATTAAAGAAGTTTTGGACGTTATGATAGATTTGGCTAAAGAGGGCATGACTATGCTTATAGTTACTCATGAGATGAGTTTTGCTAAAAATGTTGCAAGCAGAATACTATTTATGAATGACGGCATTATACTTGAAGATGAAACACCTGAAGAGTTCTTTAATAATCCTAAACATTCTAGAACTAAAGAGTTCTTATATAAGGTTTTAAATAAATAATTTTATAATAAATCATTTGAAAAAATATATTAATTTTATCTGTATTAAAAGTTTATGCTAAATCATTTTGAATATTATTTAGTGTATAAAAATTATTGATTTTGACAAATACTAAAAATACTAGTATAATACTAAATAACTTATTAAAGGGAATATATGAGTACACTAAAAATAATTTCTTGGAATGTTAATGGTATAAGAGCGGCATACAAAAAAGGCTTATTAGATTTTATTAAAAAAGAAGATGCTGATATAATATGTTTGCAAGAGACTAAGGCTTTTGAAGAACAGCTTCCTGAAGATTTAAGAAACATAGAAGGCTATCAATTATTTATTAATCCTGCTGACCCTGAAATAAGAAAAGGCTACAGCGGAGTTGCAATATATACTAAGTTAAAGCCAAATAAAGAAATAAAAAATAAATTTGGTTCTAAGTTTACAGATAGAGAAGGAAGAATACTTGCTTTAGAGTTTGATGATTTTACTATATTTAATGTTTATTTTCCTAATGGCGGCAAATCTGAAGAGCATTTTAATTATAAGCTTTCTTTTTATGATGAAATGACTAAACATATGATAAAATTAAAAGATAAAACTAATGTAATATTATGCGGAGATATGAATATTGCTCATGAGGCTATAGATTTGGCTAGACCTAAAGAAAATGAGAAGAGCATTGGTTTTTTGCCTATAGAACGCGAACGCATAACAAAATTTTTAAATAGCGGTTTTACTGATACTTTTAGAATGTTTGTAAAAGAAGGCGGACATTATAGCTGGTGGGATATGAAGACTCGTTCTAGAGAGAAGAATGTTGGCTGGAGAATAGATTATTTCTTTGTTAATAATGAAATATCAAACAATATTAAAAGGGCTGATATTTTAACTGATGTTCTTGGAAGCGACCATTGTCCTATATTAATTGAATGGGATAAAAAATAATTTTATTTTTATCAAAATTACATAAAACTATAATATTGATTTTTTCATTATATATAATAAAATTAAAAGATGTATATAAGGAGTAAAAAGAATGGTTAGTACTGTTATAGAGGGGAAAACTGCTATTATTAATATAGAGAAGAATATTATATCTGAAAATGTTGATATATTGGAAGAGAAACTTAATTATATAAAAGATGCTGGTATTTTAAATTTTGTGTTTGATTTTCATAATATAGAATATATATGTTCTTCTGCTTTAGGATTAATAGCTTCTGCTTTAAGAGTGTCTGGTGAAAAAGGCGGAAAGGTTTATTTTTGTTCTTTAAGCACTAAATTAACAAGTTTATTTGAAGCTACAAGATTTCTCACTATAGTAAATACTGCCAAAGATGTTAATGAGGCTTTAAGCAATATTAAGTAATAATGAGGGTTTATGTTAATACAAATTATTAATTTTATATATGTTCTTATAATGCAGGCTTTAAGGCTATATTCATTTATATGGTTTATATGGATTATTATCAGCTGGCTTACTGCTTTTGGTGCTATACATTTAGATTATTACAATCCTATAGTTAATTTCTTTTATAGAATTACTGACGGAGTGATAGATAAAATTTTTGGAAACTTTAGAGATAAGCTTATAATAGGAGTAATAGATTTATCTCCTTTAGTATTTTTGCTTATACTTCAAATGGTAGTACCCCCTCTAATCACTATGCTTTATAGATTTATAATTCGTTTAATATTATAATTTTATATTATAAAAAATTGGAACTATTCTCATGGATTCTTTGGAAGATATTAATAGATATATTAATGATGGTGATTATAAAAGAGCTATAGAAGAATTAAATCTATTAATATATAATGAGCCTGATAATGCCAAAGCTTTTTATATGAGAGGTAAGTTTAGATTTATAGATTTACAAAAAAACAAATATGATTATTCTAGTGCAAATCTTTCTTTAATATATTCAAATATAGAGTATGACCTTATTCATTCTATAGAGATAGACCCTAATATAGTTGATGCTTATAGGGGATTAATGTATTTAAATAGAGATATAGCTAATGTAGATAAAGAGAGAGAATATGCACAGATTTTATTTGAAAAAGATAATAAGGCTTATGATGCTTTGCTTATGCTTGCTAATAGCTATTTAAATAATGGTGAGAATGCTTCTGATTTTCATCAGGCTATTGGGTATTATGATGATTTTATTGAGAGAGTTGATATTGAAGAGTCTAAGGTTGCGAGGTTTGAGAGGGGGCTTTGTTATTATAATTTAAATATATTGATTAAGGCAGATTATGAGGCTAATGAACTTATAAAAGATTTTCCTTTTTATGATGAAGCTTATTTTTTAAAGGCTATTGCATTGGCTAAAAAGGGTGTTGATAGCGAGTTTTATTATGATGCTTTGCTTTTTTTAAATAGGGCTATAGAGCTTAATGATAAAAATTATAATGCAATTTATGAAAGAGCTGAATGGTATTTTAGTAAAGAAGATTATTTGAATGCTATAAAAAACTATGACACACTGCTTGAAACAGACAATAAATATAAATTAGCTGCTTTGCTTGGTAAATCTGAGGCTTTGCATGATTATATTGTAAGCGGCGAATATCATAGCGATACCAATTATATTAAAGAGGCATTTTCTTTATTAGATAAAATAATAAAAAACTTTTCTCTAGATAAAAAATATATGAGGTATAAATATTATAGAGGTAATTTATATGCTTATATTGGAGAAGCTGAAAGAGCTAAAGCTGAATTTGATGATATATTAAAAAATAATGATGATTTTAATGAATGGTTTTATAATGATATATTAGAGTTTTATTATTATAATGCCAAAACAGATGAAGACTATAAACATCTTATTAAATATTTAGATAAAATAAAAAATATTAGAGCTTTAATATATAAAACATTTTCTTATTATAAATTAAAAAACTATAAAGAATCAGCATTATCAGCAAAAGAAGTATTAGGTAGTTTAGATAATAGTTATGCCAATGAAGAGATGTATCATTTAAGATATGTATATGCTTTCTCTCTAATAGAAACAAAATCTCATGATTATGAAACTATAATAGAAAACTTAAAAATATCATTAAACAGTACTGAATTAAATAAAGCAATAATATATAGAAAAATAGCAAAAGTGACGATATACAATATACCTCAAAAGTATTATTATGAAGGCATTAAATATTTAGAATTAGCAATAAATATGAATGACTTTTTTGCTTATTATATATATTCAAAAGAGTTATTTTATGGAAATATTCTCACACCCTCACCAGAACTCGCAATAGGAATGGCTAATACTTCTATTGATTTACACAGTACATTTGAACCTTCTCATATTATATTGGGAAGAGCCTACGAATTAGGAAGAGGAATAGAAAAAAACGAAGATAAAGCTTTTGAAATATATTATAAATCTAATGAAATAGCAAAAATGAATAATTATCATTCGTCATGTTCTAAAGCGGCATTAGCTCATTGCTATTATAATGGTATAGGCGTAAATAAAAATGAAGCTTTGGCATTAGAATTAATAAAAGATGCTGTGGATAATTATAGCGAAAATTGTCATGATTATGTATTATTATTGTATGCTTATTTTGCACTTACTAATAAAGATGGTTTTAGTTTAGAGAAGGCTGCTTCTGTTTTTGATGAGGATATTACATATCATAATAGTTTATCTTTTATTATGACTTTTAAGCGTGTTTATAAAAAGCTTGGCAATAGTTCTATGGTAAAAAAGCTTTCTAGTATTGAAAAAGAAACTCTAAAAAATACAGGTGAGTTTAATTTAAATTATTTAAGAAAATATATAAAAAACTATAATGAATATTATCCAATAGTATTTAATAGATAATTATCATTTTACTTTTTGACAAAAAATTATATTATATATATTATATAGGAATTAAAAAATTATAAGAGAGGATAAATTATGATAAATAAAACTATGAGTATAGGGGAAATTATACAGATATTTCCAGATTCGGTAGAGATTATGATGAGCTATGGTCTTCATTGTGTAGGCTGTCATGTTGCTAGTTGGGAGAGTCTTGAAGAAGGCTGCAGAGGCCATGGAATGGACGATGAAAAAATAGATAATTTAGTTAAAGAAATAAATGAGAGATGTTCTAAAAACTAATATATTTTTTAATTAAAGTATTAAATAAATATTTATGTTAAAACAAAAAAGCTTCGTTTTATATACGAAGCTTTTTATATATACTATATTATATTTTTTACACTTGTTTATTAATTAATACAGATAATCTTTTATTAAGCAAATGTTCTTTTCCTTTGTTGTTGTAGCCTACTTTTTTGCTTTCATTTAATACTTCTTTCATATCTGTAAAAAAATCTAATGCTTCATCAAACAATTTTGGTGCTAATTTGTTTAGATGTTTTAATCTAGCCATTAAAGTTACAAGCTCCAAACGAAGTGATGAAATTTTAGCTGTTTTGTTTAGAGGTATTTTTCTTATTATATCAGATAAAGTAGCTGTTTGAGAAAGATGAGGAAATTTATTTAATATTATCAAATCTGTAATATTTTCTCTTAACTTTCTTAATTCATTAGCTTCTTTCATTTTTTCACTTTGATGATCGCAATACATATGCACATCTTGAAGTCTTGTATCTATGATAGAGTTTACTTTTCTCTCTTCATCTTCTAATATAATCTTATAAACTTCTATTTCTTTGCTAAGAATTATTTCAATTTTTGTAAGTTCTTCGTATAAATTAAACATAAATATCACCCCTTAATTTATATAATAATTATCGATATTAAAGAAAATTACTTTACATAATTTTTTTAAATAAATGTAATAACTAAGCATTATTAGTTTTATTTTTTTGTAAATGTATTATAATTATATCTAATTATTTTAAGGAATTTTATTTTATGGAAGATATTAAAAAAGAAGAAGAGAAAATTGAGTTATTATCTTGTGCTTTAGAGGGCGGCTGTTCTGCCAAAATTCCGCCTGATTTGCTTGAAAAGACATTATCACCTATATTAAAAACAAAAGTAGATTCTAATCTATTATCTGATGTTGATATAGGAGATGATGCTGGAGTTTATAAGATTTCAGAGGATAATGCTATTATATTTACAGTAGATTTTTTTCCTCCTGTTGTTGCAGACCCTTATTTATTTGGAGAGATTGCTGCTTGTAACTCTATAAGCGATATATATGCTATGGGAGGAGAGCCAAAATTAGCTTTAAATATTACAATGTATCCAAAAGAAAACTCTCTTAATACTCTTGCTACAATATTAAAAGGCGGACAGGATAAAGCTACAGAAGCAGGCGTATTGGTTGTAGGAGGGCATACTATCACAGATACAGCAATTAAATATGGTATGGCTGTTATTGGTTTTGCTAATCCTAATAATATTACTACAAACTCTGCTGCTAAAGACGGAGATATTATAATACTTACAAAGCCTCTTGGTACAGGTGCTTGTTTAGCTGCTATGAGGCAGGGATTAATAAAAGAAAGTGCTATTACAGATGTATTTAATGCTATGAGTACTTTAAATAAAAAAGCTTGTGCTGTAATGAATAAATATAATGCAAAATGTGCTACAGATGTAACAGGTTTCGGACTTGCTGGGCATGCTTATAAGATGGCTAAGGCGAGTGATGTAACTATAGAGATAAATACATCAGCATTGCCTATGTTTGAGAAGAGTTATGAGGTATTGGATATGGGCTGTATACCTGGAGCTGCTTTTACAAATATGCGTTATGTTGGTGAGAATATTTTAGTTGATGAGAATGTGGATTATAGCTTAAAGATGCTTACTTTTGACCCTCAGACTGCTGGCGGATTATTTATATGTGTAGATAAGGCTAATGCTGAGAATATGCTTGCTGATTTATGGCGTGAAGGTATTGACTGTGCAAGTATTGTTGGAAAGGTAACTAAAAAGAATAGAGAATATATACATCTTACTAAATAATAAATTAATATTATATTATAAAAGACTAAGTAAAAATAAATAATTATTTTTAACTTAGTCTTTTATTTTTTTATAAATAATATTTTATTAGAATCCGCCTAATAATATACTTAATATTAAAATTAGTATAGAGACTCCAACAAATATATATTTGGCTAGGAAATCAAACCATTTAGGCATAGGTTTGTTCATACCTTTTTCTACATTTTCTCTGAAAGTTTTTATACCAAAAACCCAGAAAATCATTATACCGCCTAGCATAGCTCCTGTAGGAACAATATACATAGACACGAAATCCATCCATGCTCCCACCTTATCAGCATTCTCTATAAAAATACCTACCGCTATCATAATAATACCAATAGTAATAACAGAAGCTTTCCTTGATAATTTCAATCTATTTTCTAAAGCTTCAATAGGACATTCCATCAAATTAATCAAAGATGAAACAGCCGCAAATAATATTGATATATTAAACAATATAGAGAAGAAATAACCAAAAGGCATTTTCTGGAATACTAAAGGTATTGATATAAATATGAGAGGCGGTCCTGCATTAGGGCTTATTCCAAAAGCAAATACAGCTGGTATAACCACAAAAGCACATAATAGAGCACCTAAAGAACTAAAAATAGCTGTTTGAATAGCAGATTTAGGTATATTTATATCTTCTTTTAAATAAGAACCATATACTACCATTCCGCTTCCAGCTAAAGATAGTGAAAAGAATGCCTGTCCAAGTGCCATAGCCCAAGCTTTTGGGTTTGATAAAACTTCCCAATTTGGAACTAATAAATAATCTATACCATCTTTAATATTAGGTAAAGTTAATACTCTCACTAATAATATCATAAATAAGATGTAGAATAGAGGTATTAAGAACATATTAGCAAGCTCTATTCCTTTGGATACTCCTCCAATTAGTATGAGAACACAAATAACTATTCCCATGATATGCCAAGGTATGCTTCCAAAATCACCTACAAGACTTCCAAAATATGCCCCAACATCAGTTGCCCTAAATAAACTTCCGTCTATAGAACCTACAGTATATCTTAAAATCCATCCAACAACTACAGAATATCCTATAGCGATACCAAGTGCCCCTAACATAGGAATAACGCCTATGATACCGCCAAAGTTTTTATTCTTAGTTTTTAAAGCATTTTCAAAAGATCCTATAGGACCTGTTTTATTCATTCTTCCTAATGTGAATTCACCTATTAACCCTACTACACCTAAAGCAATAACAAAGAAAAAGTATAATATAAGGAATATTGCTCCCCCAAATTGTCCTACTCTCCAAGGAAACATCCAAACATTTCCTATACCAACAGCAGATCCTATACAAGCTATAATAAACCCTATAGAACCGCTAAAATTTCCTCTTTCTTTTTTCATAGCTATACCTACCCTTGTTTTTTGTTATGATAATGGCTCTAATTTAGAAGTGAAGTGTCTTAATATAGGAGGTTCCCAAGTTATTCTATATCCTCTTATAGAGCTAGCACGTTCTTTTATTGAAATTAAAGCCTCAGCAATAATATCCATATGTGCTTGTGTGTAAACTCTTCTAGGTATAGCCAATCTAGTTAATTCTAACTCGGCTTCTATTTGTTTTCCTGTTTTACGATCATTTCCTATCATATAAGAACCTATATCACATCCTCTTATTCCAGCCTCTCTATATAATTCTATAGTTAAAGCTTGTCCAGGGAATTCATAATATGGAATATGAGGAAGAAGTTTTTTAGCATCTACAAATAAAGCATGTCCGCCTACTGGATATTGGAAAGGTATTTTAGCTTCTCTCAATATATCACCTAAATATTCAATTTGTCCTATTCTGTAATTCAAATAGTCAAAATCTAATCCTTCTTGTAAACCTATAGCAAGACCCTCTAAATCTCTTCCTGATAATCCGCCATAAGAAACAAAACCTTCATTAGGAATAGTAGATATTTTAACTTTTTCATATAAAGCTTCATTGTCTTTAATACCTATTAATCCGCCCATATTAACTATAGCATCTTTTTTAGCACTCATAGTGAAACCATCAGCGTATTGGAAAGTCTCTTTTACTATTTCTGCTATAGATTTATTTTCATATCCTTTCTCTCTCATCTTAACAAAATAAGAGTTTTCAGCATATCTTGCAGCATCTATAATATAAGGAATATTATATTTCTTAGCTATTTCTGCAGTTTCTTTGATGTTTTGTATAGATACAGGCTGTCCTCCTGCAGTATTATTTGTAATTGTCATTATAATAACACCTACATTTTCAGGCTTGTATTCTTTTATTAACTTCTCAAGTCTTTCTACATCCATATTACCTTTGAAATCACAATAGTTCTCTGTGTCTAATGCTTCCTTACAAACACAGTCTACTACTATACCGCCAGCAAGTTCAACATGTCCTCTAGTTGTATCAAAATGCATGTTTGAAATAGAATATTGACCTTTCTTCAATAAATTAGGTAGTAATACTTTTTCTGCTGCTCTTCCTTGGTGAACTGGTTGAAAATATTTATATCCAAATATAGATTTAGCTACATCAAGAAGATGGAAATAACTCCTACTTCCTGAATATGATTCGTCTCCCATCATAATTCCAGACCATTGCTTATCGCTCATAGCACCAGTACCTGAGTCTGTTAATAAATCAATATAAACATCTTCAGCTTTTAAAGCAAATACGTTATAGTTTGCTTCCTTAATCTTTTTCTCTCTCTCCTCTCTAGTTATCATTTTAATTGGTTCTACCATTTTAATTCTAAATGGTTCAGCAGTATATTTTTTCATGTTTTTGCTCCTATTTGTATTTTTTATATATAATTGAGTATAGTAAATAATTTTTATTAAATCAATATTTTTTTAACAAATAATATTTTTTTTAAAAAATAAAATAATTTCTATTTACAATAATATTATTTATAATAATTATTTTTTTTGTTAAATTAATATTATATATATTTATGGTAATTAATAACTTGTTATTTTTTGTATATATTTTATAATTGATATAATATATAATTCTATATATAATAATGTTATTTAAAAGAATTAGAGGTTGAAAGATAATGAAGAACATTTTATTTACAGAGGAAGATAGGGCAATAATAGAATCTTATAGAAGTGTTGTAAATGGGTTAGCTAATTTTTTTGGAGATGGTTGTGAGGTTTTAGTACATTCGCTTGAAAATTATGAAAATGCTGTATTATTTATAGAAAATGGTCATAATTCATCTAGAGATATAGGGGCTCCTATTACTGATTTAGCATTAGAGTTAATAAATGACAATAATAAAAATAAAAAGTTTTTAGAACCATATGATTCAAAGTTTCCTAATGGGGATAAATGTAAATCTATAACAATACCTATCAAAAATTATGATAAACTAATAGGATTATTATGCATTAATTTTAATATGGAAGTTTCTATTTTTAATTTTGTATCACAATTTTTCAATTATAAAAATAATTTTAAACATGATGATAATTTTGAGAATTACAGTTCTAATATTGATGATATGATGAAAGAAATTTTAAATAGAAATGTTAATGATATTATATTAGACATGTCTATACCGAATCAGGATAAAAATAAAATAATAATAAAGAGATTACATGAATTAGGTTTTTTCCATTTGAAAGGATCTGTCGAGGCATTAGCTGAGAAATTGCAAATATCAGAGCATACTGTATATTCTAATATAAGAAAATATACACAAGGTAGTAGTAATTAATATTAAGCAAGCGGTTTATAAACCACTTGCTTTTATTTGTTTAATTATTTTATTTATATTAACCCAAAAGGAATCATAGTTTCAGCAACTTTTACAAATCCGGCAATATTTGCTCCTTTTAAATAATTACCCTTAAAGCCGTATTCTTCTGCTGTTGTATAGCAAGTGTTATGAATATTAGTCATAATGTTTTTTAGTTTACCATCTGTATATTCAAAATCCCAACTATCTCTGCTTGCATTTTGCTGCATCTCTAAAGCAGAAGTAGCAACTCCTCCAGCATTAGTAGCCTTTCCAGGAGCATATAATATATTAGCATTCAAAAATACATCTATAGCCTCTGGTGTAGCAGGCATATTAGCTCCCTCAGCCACACATTTACAGCCGTTTTTTACAAGTGTTTTAGCATTGTCAGCATTAATCTCATTTTGTGTAGCACAAGGCAAAGCAACATCGCAAGCAATATCCCATATACAGCCATTTTCTTGATATTTAGCACTTTTATGTATATCAGCATATTCTTTTATTCTTTTTCTCTCTACTTCTTTCAAACGTTTTACAGTGTCTAAATTTATTCCATTTTCATCATACAACACACCGTTAGAATCTGAACAAGCTATAACTTTAGCTCCTAACTGTGAAGCCTTTTCCATAGCATATATAGCAACATTACCAGAACCAGATACAATTACCTTTTTACCCTCAAAAGATTCATTTCTAGTTTTAAGCATAAGTTCTGTGAAATATACTAATCCGTAACCAGTAGCCTCTTTTCTCACAAGCGAACCGCCGTAATCTAAACCTTTTCCTGTAAGTACTCCATACTCATATCTTCCGCTTAATCTTTTATATTGACCGAATAAATATCCAATCTCTCTAGCACCAACTCCTATATCTCCTGCAGGTACATCAATATCAGCACCAATATGTCTGTGAAGCTCTGTCATAAAGCTCTGGCAAAAACGCATTACTTCATTATCGCTTTTTCCTTTAGGGTCAAAATCAGAACCTCCTTTACCGCCTCCTATTGATAAGCCAGTAAGTGCATTTTTAAATATTTGTTCAAAACTTAAAAACTTGATGATACCTAAATATACAGAAGGGTGAAAACGAAGACCTCCTTTGTATGGTCCCATTACACTTGAGAATTGTACTCTAAAGCCTCTGTTTATATGTATTTCTCCTTTGTCGTCCATCCAAGGCACTCTAAATATTATCTGTCTTTCTGGTTCGCATATTCGTTCAATTACTTTCTTTTCTATATATTCTGGGTGCTTCTCTAATACTACTTCTAATGTGCTTAACATCTCTTTTACTGCTTGGTGAAACTCTTTTTCTCCAGCATTCTTTTGAACTATTGAACTGTAAATAGATTCAATACTCTCTTTTACTCTTGAAGACATAACACAATCTCCTTTTTTTTATTATTAAATTTTGAGTAAAATTATATAGCTAAATAATATTATTATCAATAGTAATTTGATAGTGATAGTATAAAATTATCATAAGAAGTAATATTTTTTTTAAAAAAGTGCGTATTTTTGTAAAATTACATAGTTATTTAAGACATCTAACAATCTTGCCTTCAGACATTTCGTATACATTTTTGGCATGTGCTGCTATATTGTGAGCATGCGTAACCATAATGATTGTAGTTCCTTGATTGTTGAGGGTTGTTAATATTTCCATAAGTAAAGTAGTTGTTTCTGGGTCTAAATCGCTTGTAGGCTCATCTGCTATTAGGTATTTACAGCCATATGCTAAAGCTCTTAGTATAGCTACTTTTTTCATTTCACCGCCTGATAAATGAGCTGCTTTTAGGTGCATTTTATCTTTTAGTCCGAATAGTTCTATATTTTCTTTTGTTTGATTTATTTTTTCATCTGTAATTTTATGTTTAAAAGCTAAAGGTATTAAAATATTATCTAATACATTAATTGTTGGTATAATAACTGGGTATTGAAATATATATGAAAAATATTCTCTTCTAAAGCTTGATAATACTTCTTCTGAAGGGTTATCAATTTTGTATGAGTCATAATATATAGAACCGCTTGTAGGTTTTAGTATTCCTCCTATAATGCTTAAGAGAGTACTTTTACCGCTTCCAGTATGCCCTACAAAGCTTATATAATCTCCTTGATTAATATCTAAACTAATATCCTGACATGCATCTAATTTATTTACACCTAAAGAAAAAGTTTTAGAAATATTAATAATTTTTATATTCATAGTGTTCCTCTCAAATCTTCATAAGGGTCTCTGTTTAGAAGTACGGTATTAGTAATAAAAGCACCGAACATAAATATTAAAAATAATATTACATTAGCACAAAATATAGTAAAAGCATTATTCAATACTTCGGTTGTATTTATAATAGTTAATATATAAGAGCGGTATCTAATATAAATTATAATAATTTCCAAGCTTGAAATAATGTATGAGATAAGAGGGTATAAAAAGCTCAAAGCTAAAGAAAGCCTTTTTAAAGATAATTTAGTAGCTCCAAAAATTCTCAAAGTAGAAAACATACGGCTATTTTTTGAGAAAATATATATAATAGTAACAATAGCAATTAAAAGCACTACTATAAATAGCACAATAAGAAGCGAATATATAGAGAAAGCCCTAAAGAAAGGAATATTTTCGTTTAGGAGTATTTCATATTTCCACATAAGAGCAAAAATAGAAGTAATAGTCATTAATTGCGACATTGCTATAAAGATGATAATAGAAAATAAGATATTACCTTTAATAATTTTAAGAGCATAGCCTACTATAGAATTATACACAAGAACACCTCTACAAGATAATAATTATAAAACTATTAATATATATTTATAGTAAAACTTATCGATATAATAATAGATTACTTTAGTAAATTTGTATCTTATATATATTGTATATAAATTGACAATTATAAAGTTTTGATTTAATATTATTTATAAGTTATGTAAAGTTTAGGTTTTATATGATTGATAAAGATTTAATAAATAAGAAAAAAAAGAAATTCAAAATTAGATATTTAACTCTCAAAGATTTAGATGATTTCAATAATTTATTAAGATACGCATTTCAAGTGAGCAATAATGAACTTATTACTTTAGGTTATGAAGTTGATGAAATAAAGCAGGCAAAATCTGCAGTATTAAGCAAAGCAAAGGTTTTAGGTTGGTTTGACGGACAAAAACTCGCTTCTCAAATAGCAGTATACCCTATGAAAATGAATATTCACGGCGTTATTTATAAAATGGCAGGTGTTACAGGAGTAGCTACATATCCGGAATATTCTAATCTTGGACTTATGAATGATTTGATGATAAAAAGTATTGAAAACATGAAAAAAGAGGGGCAGACTATATCTGTATTATATCCCTACTCTATTCCTTTCTACAGAAGAAAAGGCTGGGAGATAATATCCGACAAAATGAGTTTTACTATAAAAGATACTCAGCTTCCTAAAACTATGACTAGTAAAGGTAGAGTGGAGAGAGTTTCTACAGACAGCGATGATTTGAAAGAGCTTTATAATAAATTTTCTTATGCTAGGCATGGTGCTTTAATTCGCGGAGATTTGGAGTGGGAAGAGTATTGGAGATGGGAAGTTGATGATACTATAGTTGCTTTATACTATAATGACAAAAATGAGGCTGAGGGTTATTTGGTTTATGTTATTGAAAATGATGTGTTTCATGTAAAGGAGATGGTATATATTAATTTTGAGGCTAGGCTTGGACTTTGGAATTATATATCGGCACATTTCTCTATGGTTGATGAAGTTAAAGGATACAATTACACAAATGAGCCTATAGCTTTCCTTCTTGAAGACAGCGAAATAAAAGAGACTATAAGACCATATATTATGGCGAGAATTACTGATGTTAAAGGGTTTATTAATAATTATCCTTTCTTGAGAAAACCAAAAAATAAAAAAATTAATTTAATAATAAAAGATGATATGGCTAAATGGAATAATGCGAGCTTTATGATTTATTGGAATGAAGATAAACAAACTGTATGCAAAAGAATTTCAAAAGAATATAAAAGAAACTCTAAAGATAGATATATTATAAAAATGGATATTAAAACTTTAACTACTATGCTTATGAGTTATAAAAGTCCTTCATATCTTTACAAAATTGGAAGAATAGAAGCAACAGCTAATGCTATTAAATTATTAGAAAGCATCATACCTAAAGAACAAGTTTATTTCTCTGATTATTTTTAATAACTATAATTTAAAAAAGCGAAAGGACTGAGTTATGCTCAATCCTCTCTATAATGGTATTTTTTATATATATTGTGTTTTTATATATACTAAGTTTAATAAAAATAATTATAAGCAATATTGTATGAAGTAATATAGATAATATACAATATTTAATATAAAAAAGCAACTTAAAAGCGGTATTTACATGATAGTTTTATAAAAAATTATAAAAAAAATTAATAAAACCACTATATAGTTATACAGTTTATAATATTTGGTTTGATAAAACTAAATAAATATAATATACTATTTTTCAATAAAAATATGATAATGGATTTTATAAAGATATGCAAGAAACTTTTTTTTCACTAGAAGAATCATCAGAGAACTCACCTAAAGAAGAAAAGCTCACACCAATGATGAGGCAATATAAAGAGATTAAAAATAAATATAGCGATAGTATATTATTGTTTAGAATGGGAGATTTTTACGAGGTATTTTTTGAAGATGCTAAAATAGTTTCAGAGCTTTTGGGGCTTACACTCACAAAGAGGGCAAATGTTCCAATGGCAGGTGTACCTTATCATGCTATAGATAATTATTTGTCAAAACTTGTAAAATCTGGAAAAAAGATAGCAATATGCGACCAAATGGAAGACCCTAAAACAGCAAAAGGTATAGTAAAAAGAGATGTTACTCAGGTAATTACTCCAGGCACTATTGCAGAAAATAAATATTTAGAATCAAAGAGTAATAATTATTTAGCTTCTATAATAGTTTCTAAAAGCGAAAATAATGTTGCTATTGCTATATGCGATATATCTACTGGTGAATTGTATGTTACAGAGTTTGAGAATAATAATACAAAAGACTTTTTAGATGAGATATGCGAAGAGATTATAAGGTTCTCTCCAAAAGAGATAATGACTGTAGAATCTGTAAAAGAAAGTAAGATAATAAAAGAAATACAAAACAGATTTTCAAATATATTTTTCAGCACCACCCCAAATTATACAGCTGAATATTCTTATGCATATAAACTATTAACTAATCATTTTAAGACAATATCATTAAAAAGCTTCGGCATAGAAGATAAGCATTTAATAGTTTCACTTCTTGGTTCTTTGATATATTATTTACAAGAATTATCAAAAACATCATTAGAGCATATATCAAACATAAAACTTTACAACAGAAAAGACTCTATGACATTAGACTATGCCACAATATCTAGTTTAGAGATTTTGGAAACTATAAGAAACGACAATAATAAAATGACATTGTTTGACACTATAGACAAAACAAAAACATCTATGGGAGCAAGATATTTAAAGCGAATAATAGTAGAGCCTTTGCTTGATATTGATGAGATAAATAAAAGACTTAATAATGTTGAATATTTTTATAAGAATCAGAAGTTTATGTATAGAATAATGGACATGCTTTCTGATGTTGGAGATATAGAGAGGCTTGCTTCAAAGTTAGCACTTGGAAGGATTAATCCAAAAGAGTTGGTATCTTTAAAAAGGTTTTTATTTTCATCTTTGCAAATAATTACAGAACTTGTGCTTAATAATTTTAATGATGTAAACTTTGAAGAGATAGGCGATATAAAAATTATTACAGATTTAATTGAAAGAGCAATACTAGAAGATCCTAAAATTGTATTAAATGAAGGCGACATTATAAAAGATGATTATGATGAAAAGCTAAAAAAATATAATGAGGCAAGAAGAGAAGGAAGAACTTGGATAAGCGAATTAGAAAATGAATATAAATCAATCACTTCAATTAACAATTTAAAAATAAGATACAATAATGTTATAGGCTATTATATAGAGATAACAAAATCTAATATATCATTAGTTCCGAAAGATTTTATAAAAAGGCAAACATTAGTAGGAAGTGAGAGATACACCACAAGCAAACTTATGGAATATGAGAAAACTATAAACGAAGCTAATGAAAAAAGTTATGCTTTGGAATATGATATATTTATAGAAGTTCGTAATAAGGTTAATGAATATTTAACATCTATATTAAAAATGGCAAAGATAATATCAGTAATAGATGTTTATGCTTCTTTGGCTTGTTTGGCTGCAGAAGAAAATTACACAAAGCCTATTATAACAGATGACGGCATAATAGACATAAAAGAAGGAAGACACCCTGTAGTTGAAGCGAATTTAAAAAACGAAAGCTTTATAGCAAATGACACATATTTAGACAATAAAAATGAGCATTTGCTAATAATTACAGGGCCAAACATGAGCGGTAAAAGTACATATTTGAGGCAAACTGCTTTAATAGTTCTTCTTGCACAGATTGGTTCATTTGTACCTGCTAAGAGTGCAAAGATATCTATAGTTGATAGAATATTTACAAGGGTTGGTGCGAGCGATAATATAGCAAAGGGCGAGAGTACATTTTTGGTAGAGATGAACGAAACAGCTTATATACTTAATCACTGTACTGATAGAAGTCTTGTTATAATGGACGAGATAGGCAGAGGTACTTCTACTTATGATGGGCTTTCTATTGCTTGGGCTATAGTTGAATATTTAGTAAACGAAGAGAATAAAAAATCAAAAACATTATTTGCTACGCATTATCATGAACTTACTATGCTTGAAGATTTAGAAGGTGTAAAAAATTATAAGGTATTGGTTGAAGAGTATAAAGATGAAATAATATTTATGAAAAAAGTTATTGAGGGAGCTGCTGAGTCTAGTTATGGTATATATGCCGCAAAAATTGCAGGTGCTCCGCATAAAGTTATACAGAGAGCTTCAGAGATATTAAAAAAGCTTGAAAATGAGGCTGGCATACAGGTTGAGAATATAGAGATAAACAATAAAAAATCTCCTGATATTCTTCCTTTTAATTCTAAAGCAGATTCTAATGTTAATTTAGTAGATGAAAAAGAAAAAATAGAAAGCGAAGTAGAAAAAGAAATTAAAGACTTAAATATTAATGACATCACTCCAATAGAGGCACTTAATTTAATTAACAAATGGAAGAGAGATTTAAATAATTAATAATGAATAAGAGACAGATTTTAGAGATAGTATTAGCATCTTTGCTTGCTTTATTTTTGGCAGGCTTTATTAGGGTATTTTTCTTTGATACCTATATAGTAAGCAATAAATCAATGGAGCCTACTTTTTATGAGGGCGACCAGATACTGCTTTTAAAAAACAATTTTATTTTTAATAATATTAAAAACTTTGATGTTATTGTTTTTAGAATGGGGACTAATAATTTAGTTAAGAGAGTTGTTGGAAAAGAGGGAGATAAAGTAGAGATTTTTGATGGAGGACTCTATTTAAACGACGAGCTTATAAGGCATAAATATTATATTTTTAGCGAAGAGGATAATGCTGTATATAATATAGGCAAAGATGAATATTTTGTTTTGGGTGATAATATATCTTTAAGTGAAGACAGCAGACATTTCGGCCTTATAAATAAAAAAGATATAATAGGGCATATTATATTAATATTTAGTCCAAAAAGAAGATTTAAATTGTTTAATAATTTTTAATCTTTCCAATTATCAATATTATCTAATCTCGGACTATAAACTTTATTATATAATGTTGTGATTATATTATCATATTCATCTTTTGATTTTATTTCTCTGTTTGTCATAATCTTCATTTTCATCGTATCTTTTTTTCCGTCTTTTATACAAGGCATATCATAATCATAATCTGATAATATAAGCCCAAATCTTTTATACCAATCAATTCTTCTTTTTGCGGTATCATTCAAATCATAAGGCTCTACCTCTATAACGATTAATTTGTCATTATGCATATCAAATATTTTAGTTAATACTTCTGAGCCGTAATTTTTTCCTCTTAAGTTTTTATCTATAGCAAGATACTCTCCATAATAAAACTTTTCAAAGCTCCAAATCATAGTTAAGCCTATTGGTTTATCATCATCTAAAATAGAATAAAATTTATAACTGGATTCATTTTTATTTTGAAGTATCATATCAAAGTTCCATCTCTCTTCGATAGGAAATGCGTCATTAAAAATTTGATGATATGTGTTTTTATTGTTTAAATCATTTTTCATTTCTATTAATTTGATAATCATATAGCTTAATCCTTATATAGAATTAGTACGATTATATACTATTTTTTGAAATTAGCAAATTCATAAATTATTTGTATTAATATAAATACAAAAATAGATTATTAAAAATATAAAAAATATTGTATATATTTAATATATATTACTAATGCATAAAGATAAGTAACTTGCACTTTTTGGTTCTTTGACGAAGTCCACACCGTGTAAGGCGGGAAAAAGAACAAAATAAAAATAAAAAAAGTTAAAAATTTTTAGTATAATAAAAAATTATATCCCAAATCTCTTCATTATCACATCAATATTTCTTAAATAATATGCATAATCAAAACAATCATCAATCTCTTTAGAGCTTAAATATTTTGTTATATCTTCATCTTTGTGAACATTCTCTCTAAAGTCTTCATTGTTTAGCCATTTTTTCATTGCATTTCTCTGTACCCATCTGTATGCATTATCTCTGTCTATGCCTTTATTAACTAAGCTTATCAATATTCTTTGACTGAAAATCAAACCGCCTGTTTTTTCAATATTAGCTTTCATAGCATCAGGGTAAATTAAAAGTTTGTCTACTATATCAATAAACTTATTAAGAGCATAGTCTACTGCTATTGTAGAATCTGGAAGTATAACTCTCTCTACTGATGAATGGCTTATATCTCTCTCGTGCCAAAGGGTAATGTCTTCCAAAGAAGCTAATGCATTTCCTCTTACAAGTCTAGCTAAACCAGATATTCTCTCACAAGTGATAGGGTTTCTTTTATGAGGCATAGCTGATGAGCCTTTTTGCTTTTCGCTGAAATACTCTTCTGCTTCTCTAATATCTGTTCTTTGAAGGTTTCTAATTTCTGTAGCAAATTTCTCTAATGAACTAGCAACTATTGCTAAAGTTGTAAGATATTGTGCATGTCTATCTCTTTGTATTATTTGAGTAGAAACTCTGTCAGCTTCTATTCCTAATTTTTTGCATACAATTTCTTCTATACGTGGGTCAATGTTACTGTATGTTCCAACTGCACCAGAAAGTTTTCCGACTGATACTTGTTTTTTTGCTTCTTCTACACGTTTAATATTTCTTTCGTTTTCATCATACCATAAAATGAATTTAAGTCCTAATGTCATAGGCTCGGCATGTATACCATGAGTACGTCCTATGCAAGGAGTATATTTATGCTCTTTAGCTCTTCTTAATAATACTTCAGATAATCTTTTTAAATCTTCTAATATAATTTCAGCTGATTTTTTCATCATTACAGCTAATGCAGTATCTTTTACATCGCTTGAAGTTAAGCCTTTATGTATATACTGTCCGCCTTCGCCTACATTTTCTTGAACAGCTGTTACAAATGATATAATATCATGATTAGTTTCTTTTTCTATTTCAGCAATTCTTTCAACTGTAAAAGTAGCTTTTTCTTTAATTCTTTTTACAGCTTCCTGAGGTATCTCTCCTATTTCAGCCATAGCCTCGCAAGCTGCAATCTCTACATCAAGCATAACCTGAAACTCATTTTGTAAGCTCCAAAGTTCACCCATCTCTTTTCTAGTGTATCTTTTAATCATATTTATATCCTATAAAAATAATAATTAAAGCAATTATATAAATTTTTAATTATAATTTCAATATTATTTATATTATCACTAATATATAAAAAAATAGTATTATAATTGACTTTTTTTAAAAATAAATTATCCTATACCAAATTAATTTATTTAGGAGATATTTTATGAAAAACGAAAATATTAAATCAATCCCAATGCTAGTAATATTAAGTGTTGTAACATGTGGAATATATTATTTGTATTGGTTATATAAAACAACAGATTCTATAAAAAACTTTATGAATAATGCAGAAATAAATCCAACATTAGAATTAATACTATGTTTATTTATACCATTCTATCAATTATACTGGTTCTATAAATATTCTAGAATAATATATAAAGATATGACTTCAAAAGTAGGTATTGACAATACAGAAGATGCTTCTGTTTTACTTCTTGTACTTTCATTTGTTGGTTTAGGTATAGTTTCAGCTGCTATTATACAAGATAAATTAAATAGCATATACTCAAAGATGGGTACTGATAATATAACTTCTCAAGCTAATTAATATAAATTTAGTAAAATAGTTAAGTTTTTATACTCTAACTTTGACAATTACTATTATATTTATATACTATAAATTAGGTATAATTTAAATATAAAGGAGAGGAATATGAAAGGTTATGCTATGTTAAAAATAGGTCAATCAGGTTGGATTGAGAAAGAAAGACCTGCTTGCGGACCTACAGACGCACTTGTAAAACCTTTAGCTGTAGCTATATGTACTTCTGATGTTCACACATTATGGGAAGGAGCTATAGGTGAAAGACATAACATGATATTAGGTCATGAAGCTTGCGGTGAAGTTGTAGAAGTTGGAAGTTTAGTAAAAGACTTTAAACCTGGTGATAAAGTATTAATTCCTGCTATTACTCCTGATTGGAATAGTGTAGAAGCTCAAGCTGGTTATTCTATGCATTCAGGCGGTATGCTTGCTGGTTGGAAATTCTCTAACTTTAAAGACGGTGTATTCGGCGAAGTATTCCATGTTAATGATGCTGACGGTAACTTAGCTATTTTACCTAGCAATATTGACCCTGTAGATGCTTGTATGCTTTCTGACATGGTTCCTACTGGTTTCCATGGTGCAGAATTAGCTGATGTACAATATGGTGACAGTGTACTTGTTATAGGTATTGGACCTGTTGGACTTATGGGTGTAGCTGGTGCTGCTTTAAGAGGAGCTTCAAGGATTATTGCTGTTGGTACTAGACCTAATTGTGTTGAGGCTGCTAAGAAATATGGTGCTGAAGAGTTCATTAGTTATAAAAATGGTCCTATAGATGAACAAGTTCTTAAAATGACTAATGGTAAAGGTGTTGATAAAGTTATCATTGCTGGCGGCGGTGTTGAAACTTTTGCTGAAGCTGTTCGTTCACTAAAAGCTGGCGGTAAAATCGGTAACGTTAACTATTTAGGTAAAGGTGATTATATACAAATACCTAGAGTTGAATGGGGTGTTGGTATGGGTCATAAAGCTATACTTGGCGGACTTATGCCTGGCGGAAGACTTAGAATGGAAAAACTCGGTTCTTTAGTTTCTTCTGGAAAATTAAATGTACATCATCTTGTTTCTCATGTATTTGATGGTTGGGACAATCTTGAAAAAGCTTTATTTATGATGAGAGATAAACCTGCAGATTTAATTAAACCTGTAGTAAGAATTGAAAAATAAATAATAGTTTAATAATAAGAGCTGGCATATATTTTTTAATATTTGTCAGCTTTTTTTGTAATTAGTATAATAATTTGTTATAATATACTTGTTTCAAAAATACTTGAGAAAATTAGTTGAAAAAAGATAAAAATAATTTTACTTACAAGACAATGTTTTACATGTTATATAATAATAAATTTTAATGTATACAATTGCAGTCTTTTTGCTTCTTTGTGCCAATACCGAAGGTACTTCCTACGGTCGCACCGAGTAGGTGCCTTGCCGCAGGCACGCAGAGCGTCGGCAAAAGAAGTGGGGTGTTACCCTACGGGTACGCTTCGCAGGGGGCAAAGCCCCAATTATAAAGATAAAATACTAAAAAAATAAATAGTGTAATTATTTATTAATTTAGTTTTGAAATAAGTCTAATGTTTTTGTATAATTTATAAATAATTTTAAGGAAGTAAAATGAAAATACTCATAGTGTCTGGATTTTTAGGTGCTGGTAAAACTACTCTCATTAAAGAAATGGCAAAAAAAACTAAAAGAGATTTTGTGATAATGGAAAATGAGTATGGTGATGTGGATATTGATTCTAATGTACTTAAAGATGAGGGTATGAATATATGGGAGCTTACTGAGGGTTGTGTATGCTGTACTATGAAAAAAGATTTTGCTTCTTCTATTCTCACTATTGCTAATTCTTTAGACCCTGAATATTTAATAGTTGAGCCTACTGGGGTTGCAAAGCTTAGTAATATTATAAAAAATATAAAACAAATTGAATATGACAGAATTACATTATTAAAGCCAATCACTATAATAGACGGAAATGCTTTTGATTCTTTTATTTCTTCTTATGATGATATTTATATTGATCAGCTTATAAACACTTCAAAGATTATTATATCAAAAATGGAGAGTAAGGATAAAGAGGATAATGAAGAGCTTGTAAAGAAGATTAAAAATATATTGAAAAAAAATGATAGAGATATTGATATAATTTCTGAGCATTATTCTAATAAGGATAAAGATTTTTGGGAGGCTATATTAAAAAACTTTTTAGATGAAAAGTATGCTCTAAAAGAATCTTTAAACAAAAATACAGAAGAGTATATGCCTGATTCTATAAGCATGAAAGGCTGCAGTGTAGGAAGTGAGGGAGAGTTTATAGTTCTTATTGAAGACATTATACATGGAAGGTTTGGATATGTTGCTCGCTCTAAGGGTTTTATAAAGTGCGGTGAGTCGGTTTTGAGGTATGATGTTGTGGGTGATAGGTATGCTATTACGGGAGCTAGCGAAGATGATGAACTTGAAATAGTGTTTATAGGAAAAGATTTAAATAGAAGTTTACTTAGAGAAATATTTCAGCCTATTTATAGAGAGAACATCAAAAGAAAAGAAGACGATAATCATGAAGAGCATCATCATAGCGAAGATTGTCATCACCATGATGAGAAAAATCATTAATAATCGAATGCATCTTCATCTATTTCTATATAATAGCTATTAGCCTTTTCTTTTATATATAATAAAGATTTTGGTATCTCCATTAAAAATGATGAAGGAGCTTGTTCCATAGTGCCTGAGCTTATTCTTCTTCTTTTTGCGTATGTGAGGTATAGTTTTTGTTTGGCTCTTGTAATTGCTACATAAAAAAGTCTTCTCTCTTCTTCTATGCCGTTTTCTTCTTCTAGTGAAAAGTAATGAGGAAAAACTCCATGTTCAAGCCCTGTAATAAACACCACTTCAAACTCTAATCCTTTGGCATTGTGTACTGTCATAAGAGTAATTGCATCTTCTTTATCTTCGTTGCTATTGTCTTTATAGAGTGTTGTCTCTTCTAAAAATCCTCTTATATTTAAACTGCTTTCTGGGTTTTCATAATTATAATTTAAATAGCTGTAGTATGCATTAAAAAGCTCTTTTATATTATCTTCTGCTGTTGCTATTCTTATATTGCCGTCGCTTTTAAATATTGAAAAATAATCTATTTCTTTTAAAAACTCAAAAAATACTCCCTCTATATGCTGAGGGTCTTCTTCTATTTTTTTTGAATATTTCTCTAATATGTTTTTATATTCTTTAATATTGTTAAGAGCTTTTTTTGAAATATTAGATTCTTCTATAATATCTATTGCATCATAGAGTGTGAGATTTTTTTTATCTGCAAATGCTTCAAATTGGGCAAAAGTTTTTTCTCCTATCCCTCTTGTGGGTGTATTTATAGTTCTTCTTATGCTAAAGTTATCATTAAAGCCTGTAAGAAGTCTCAAAAAAGAAATGCTGTCTTTAATCTCTGCTCTCTCATAAAAACCAACGCCTCCTACTATTTTATAATTAATAGAATGAGCCATAAGTTCTTTTTCGTATGCTCTTGATTGGCTGTTGGTTCTAAACAAAATAACTATATCTTTTGCTTCAAAACCTTCGTCAAACAATAACTCTATTTCATTAGCAACCGATTTTGCCTCTTCATAATCTGTATAGCATATCCAATTTTCTATTTTATAATCGCTTTTTTTGTTTGAAAAAACATTTTTTGTGTGTCTATGGCTATTATTTTTTATTACATTCAAAGCCACTTCAACTACATTCTTAGGGCATCTATAATTTTCTTCAAGGCGAATTATTTTAGTGCCTTCAAAATCATTTTCAAAGTTTAATATATTAGATACATTTGCGCCTCTAAAGGCATATATACTCTGGTCATCATCGCCTACAACGGTTAATTGATTATCTGTTTCTTTGTTATTATTTTTTTGAGTAAGCATTTTTATTAATTTGTATTGCTGCAAATTTGTATCTTGAAACTCATCAACTAAAATATATTTGAATCTCTTTTGATAAAACTCAAGTATATTTTTTTCTTTTTCAAATAGTTTTATTGTGTTGAGTATTAAATCGTCAAAGTCCATTACATTTTCTTTAAATTCATACTCTTTGTATTTATCATATACTTTTTTGTAATACTCCTCTTCAAAACCAATATCATATCTCATTTCATTTTTTTTGGCAGATATATATCTTGAAACATCTTTTGGCTTTATAGATTTTGGAGTGTTTTCTTCTTTCATTATTTTTTTTATAACGCTTAATCTATCGCCCTCGTCTAAAATAAGAAAGTCTTCTCTATAATTTAAATATTGAGCATTATCTTTTAATATTCTCAAACATGCAGAGTGAAATGTTCTTATAAAAAGCCTAAATGGTTTTATTTCTGGGAGCATAGAACATACTCTTTCTTTCATTTCATTGGCTGCTTTGTTTGTGAAAGTTACAGCCATTATATTTTCTGGCCTTATGTGTTTTTCTGTTATAAGGTATGCTATCTTTTTTGTGATAACTAAAGTCTTACCGCTTCCAGCACCTGCCAAGAGAAGAAGAGGGCTATCTATATGAAGCACACCTTCTCTTTGATTTTCGTTTAATCCGTTAAGTAAATCATTTTGTTTATTATTATCCATAAATATAAAACTCTAATTTTTTTTAATATATTAAATTTTTATTTGTGGTGGCTTTGCCCCCTGCGAAGCGTGCCCATAGGGTACACACCCCCACTTCTTTTACCGACGCTCTGCATGCCGTAGGCAAGGTACCTTTCGGTATTGGTATAAAAGAACCTTATATCCTTCGGATACGCTTCGCGAAGAACTGCATTTTTTAATCAAATTAATAATATTATATTTTTATATATAAAACTAGAACACCTGCATTTTTGCCAACTTTGACGAAGTCCACACCGTGTAAGGCGGGAAAAAGTTGAATAAAACAAACTTATAAAATATAGTCGTTTATCCATATAATAAAGCTCTAATCTTTTTTGTAATATCTCTGCATTATATCGTCAAATATTTTTGCCGCTTCAAATATAATATAATCACAGCCGTCTATAGGGTCTCTATACTCTTCTTTCAAAGGAGTGCAATCTGTATGAGAAGTTAATTCTTTAAATCTACTAACAAACTCAAATTCCAACTCTTTTAAAAAAGTGCTTTCATGTCCTCTCTCTATAATAAAAGCCTTAGAAAAAGCCATAATAGCCCCTGTTAATATTCCGCAAGTTAGTCCTAACCCCATACCGCCTCCAAAACCAGCAGCAAGCTTTAAATCACTTTTATCTATGCCTAAATTATAAACAGTATTAGCCCCATAAAGCATTTTCTCTGCACAATTTAAATCTTCTTCTTTTCCAAATCCATTATGTAAATATTCGTATAAAGTCATAATAATAATTCACTTTTTAAAATTTTATTAAAGTAGAGCCCCAAGTAAGGCCGGCACCAAAAGCAGTAAGTAAAACATAATCGCCTTTTTTAATAGCATTCTTTTCAAAGGCTTCTGTAAATGCTATACCGACGCTCGCAGCAGATGTGTTGCCGTATTTTTGTATATTGACATAAAACTTACTATCGTCTAAGCCTAATTTTTTAGCAACAGCATTCATTATTCTAGTATTAGCCTGATGTGTAATTATTAAATTTAAATCACTTAATTCTAAATTTGCACTTTTTACAGTTTTTCTTATAGTTTCATCAAATGTAGTAACAGCCTTCTTAAAAACTTCAGTTCCTTCCATACTTATACTATTAAGTTTATCTTCAACATTTTTTTCTGTGATAGGTTCAGCACTTCCGCCGCCTTTAACAATCAATATCTCATCATTAGGCTCGCTTCCTATATCTGTAGCTATTATTACTCCGCTTTCATCATCTTCTCTAGCCTCAATTAAAGCAGCACTAACTCCGTCACCAAAAAGTATTGCAGTAGACCTGTCTTCCCAATTTATTATATCGCTGCATTTCTCTGTTGCTACAATTAAAACCTTTTTACATTCTCCGCTCTCTACAAGTGAAGCTGCAGTATTAAGTGCATATATATATCCTGAGCAAGCAGCTGATATATCAAATGCAAGGCATGAGTTTTTTATATTAAATTCTTTTTGTATAAGTCCAGCAGTAGAAGGAAAAGTATAAGATTTTGTTGAAGTAGCTACTATTACAGCATCTGCATCACTTATATTTTCATTTTTTTCTATTAATTTTTTTACAGCTTTTATTGCCATATTGGCAGAACTTTCATTTTTATCTGCTATTCTTCTTTCTTCTATTCCTGTTCTAGTTACTATCCAATCATTATTTGTATCTAATTTTTTCTCTAAATCATAATTTGTTAATATGTTTTCCGGCAAATATGAAGATAAATTTTTTATACAAGCTTTCATTAATAATTTAACCCTCTTATTATAAATAAATTCAAAAATAGATTAAAAGATTATATATTAAAATAGAAATTAAAGATAGTTTTTTTACTATAATATTTTATTGACAATAGTCTTTATTATAGTATAATATCGATAATATTTGGTAATATTATATGAAACAAATAAACAACCTTTTTATACAATCTCAAGTTTTATTTTATAATAATAAACTCTGTATATGTTGCATAAAAAAATTATTACGAAATTAGAAAAAATATTTCTGATGAACTATGTATTTTTTCAAGGACTAGTATATGAAAAGTAAAAAATGGATTATTATTAAAATTAGTGTTATTATAATTTCCTTATTGATTATATCAATTATTACATTATCTATTTTAGGTAAACAACAAAGAGTTGGATATTTAGCTGAATTTAAATTTACTGATAAAAATATAGATAAGACATTAAGATTAAATAATATAAATATAGAATCCACAAAAAAATTATTTACAATAGATGATAAATTAGATAGAGATTCTTTAACTAATTATATATTTACTAATAAAAATATTACAAAATATAGTTATAATTTTAGAATAAAATATTATGATAAAATATTTAGAAACAGTGATATTTATGGAGTGTATATTGATTCTAAAAAAATTATTAGTGATAATGATTTTATAAATAATATAAAAACTGAATATGAAGGAAGTCCTTTTGGTACTTTAGAATCAACTAAAAATATTGAAAATCAAGAAATAAATAATGTAATTTATACTTTAAAAATTAAGCCTTTGATAAATGTTCTATTAATATTTTTAGTATTGGGTCTTTTAATATCTATTATATATTTAAAAAATAAATCATTTATAATCAAATATGATATTTATTATGCTTATTTAGTTCTTATAATTACATTTATAATAATGTTTTTTTCTCTGAAACTATATCATTATAAATTAGGATTGCCTATATTAGATGAAAGAGGGGATCTTCCTATTATGTATATGATTTCATCAGAGGTATATAATGAAGGATGGTTTCCTGTAATTACTGATAGATTAGGATATCCTTTTAATAGTTATTTTGGAACTTTTCCTGCTTTTCTTTTTATAAATACAGAAGTTCTATTAATGAAAATAATTTCTTTATTTAGTTTTAATTCTTTTATTGATATATTTAATATAGCATATATTCTTATATTTCCAATATCAGCTATTATTGCTTTTTATGTAATTAGAAATTTAAAAATATCTGCTTTTGTATCTATGATAGGTGCTTTATCATTTGCATTTTTGCCATTTATTTTTCAACGTATTCCGCATTATTATTTGGCTGCTATATATTTCATACCTTTAACTATTCTATTATCTATATGGCTATATGAAGATGATAATTTTTTTAAATTAAATAAAACTTTTTTCAAAAATAAAAAAAATATTTTTAGTATATTATTCATTATTTTAATTGCCAATAATGGCTCTTCATATTATCAGTTTATATCTTGTTTCTTTATTTGTGTTGTTGCTATGTGTAAATTTTTGAAGTATAAAAAATTAAATAAAATTTATTCTAGTATAATAGCATTAATATTATTAGTTTTCTTTTATGGAATTAATTATTTACCATTATTAATATATAAATTAAAAAATACTTTTATTGATATTGATATACCTAGACATTTTTCAGGAGCAGAAATTGCTGGAACAAAAATTTCTCATTTATTATTAAATACAAAATTATTTCCTAAATATTATGCTGAAGCTGTTTTAGTAAATGAAAACTCTACAGCTTATTTGGGTATAATTGGCATAATAGGATTTATAATACTTATTTTATATTTATTCATTGATTCTAATAAATATGATTCAAGAATATCTCTATTATCTAAACTTAATATAGCGGCAGTATTATTTACTACTATAGGAGGTTTTTCATCTTTATTTGCTTTTTTTATAACTTCAATGTTAAGAAGCTATAATAGAATATCAATTTATATAGCTTTTATCTCTATACTTGCTTTTTGTTTAATCATAGATAAATATTTTATTAAAAGAAATTTAATTTTTTATATTTCTTTTATAATATTATTATTTTTTTCATTATATGATCAAATACCTAATATTGATCTTAATAATAAAGAAAAATCTAAATTATTTGTTATGGATAAAGAGTTTATAGAAGATATAGAGATTTCTATACCAGAAGGATCAGCTGTATATCAATATCCAACGCATCCAATGATTGATGCATATCCTTCAGTTAATGGTATTTGGCATTATGAGGAATTAATTGGATATTTATTTTCTGATAAATTAAAATGGAGTGCTAAAGGTGACTATGGAAGAGAAGAAAATAAATGGTACGATGAAGTTTCTAAACTTGATCCTTTAGATTTTCTTAACGAAATATCATATGCTGGTTTTAATGGTTTATATATAGATAAAAGATTATTTGAAGATCAAGATTATATTAATAACTTTCAAAGAGAAGTTGAAGCTATACTTAATATAAAACCAATTATACATGATAATGATAATATATTTTTCTATAGTTTAGTAGATTTTAAAAATAATAGTTTGGATAAAAATTATATACCATTAATTAATAATTATATTAATAAAAAATAAATTAGAGGTACATATATGAAAGCAGTAATATTAGCAGGCGGATTAGGAACAAGATTAGGTGAAGAAACAACTATAAGACCTAAACCTTTAGTTGAAATAGGTGGAAAACCTATTATATGGCATATAATGAAACATTATTCTCATTATGGGATAAATGACTTTGTTATATTGCTTGGTTATAAAGGATATATGATTAAAGAGTTCTTTGATAATTATAGACGCCATTTATATGATATGAAGATAGATTTTAAACATAATAAATCTGAAGTTTTAAAATCTGGTTTGAATATAGAAGAAGAGAACTGGACTATAGAACTTATTGATACAGGCGAACATAGTATGACAGGCGGACGTTTAAAAAGAGCTTATGAATATTTAAAAGATGAAGAAAGTTTCTGTTTGACTTATGGAGATGGAGTTTCAGATGTAAATATAGAAGAAGAGATTAAATTCCATAAAATACATGGAAAAATAGCAACTATGACAGCTGTATTTCCTCCAGCAAGATGGGGAGCTATCAATATAAATGATAATAATATGATTACAGATTTTGTAGAAAAACCTAAAGGTGATAATGCTTATATAAATGGCGGTTTTTTTATATTAAATAGACAAATCTTTGATTATTTAAAAGATGATTCAACTATATTTGAACAAGAACCATTAAGAAATTTAGCTAAAGATAAAGAGCTTATGGCATTTAAACATGATGGTTTTTGGCAATGTATGGATACGCAAAGAGATAAATCTTTACTTGAGAATATGTGGAACAAAGGAAATGCCCCATGGAAAACTTGGAAATAAAAAATATATTTAATTATTTCAAAAATAAGAAGGTATTGATAACAGGTCATACAGGCTTTAAAGGTGTCTGGTTTTCAAAACTACTTTTAACTCTTGGATCAAAAGTATACGGTATATCTTTAGAATCAGATAATTTATCATTATACAATTTAATTAAGTTAGATAATGAAGTTAAATCATATATACAAGATATTAGAGATTTAGAAAAAATAAAAGCTATAGTAAATGAAATAAATCCAGATATTATATTTCATTTGGCAGCGCAGCCTCTAGTTATAGATAGTTATAATAGGCCAGTATACACATTTGAAACTAATGTAATTGGTACTATTAATCTAATGGAATCTATGAGAGAGTTAAATAATTTAGAATGTGCTGTTATGATTACAACAGATAAAGTTTATGATAATAAAGAATGGGTATGGGGATACAGAGAAAATGATGCTTTAGGCGGCCATGATCCATATTCAGCATCTAAAGCATGTGCCGAAATAGCAATAAAAAGTTATAAAAAGTCGTTTTTTAAAAATGTTAATATAGCAAGTGTGAGAGCAGGAAATGTTATAGGAGGTGGGGACTTTGCTGCTAATAGAATTATACCTGATATAGTAAGAGCTATAGAAAAAAATATTCCAGTTGAACTTAGAAATCCTAATAGTGTAAGACCTTGGCAGCATGTACTCGATGTACTTTATGGATATTTATTAGTGTGCTTTAATTTAATAAATAATAAAAATATTTCAGAAAGCTATAATTTTGCTCCAATAGATGAAGGTAATAAATTTACAGTTGAATATATTACTAAAGCTTTTATTAATAATATAGGTAAAGGAAGCTATATAATAAATTCTCCTGAAACAACTAAAAAAGAAATGAATATGTTGAGACTAGATTCATCTTTAGCAAGAAAAGAGCTGGAATGGAGGGAAAAATTTAATACAGAAGAAGCAATAAAACAAACAGCTGTTTGGTATAGTGAATATTTGAACAGAAGTGATATTAATAACATTACGGAAGAACAAATAAAAAATTATATAGAAGGTTAAATTAATTATGGATAGAAATAAAATACTAGAATTAGTTAGAGAATATAGTAAAAAAGAATATGCTACAAAAAAATTTATAGAAGGTGAAAGTGCAGTACCTGTTTCAGGAAGGATATTTGATGAAGATGATATTGCTGCTTTAGTGGACAGTGCTTTGGATTTTCATCTTACTACTTATAGATATAATGATGAATTTGAAAAAGGATTGAAAGATTTTTTTGGATTAAAATATGCTTTAAGTTGTAATTCAGGTTCTTCAGCAAATTTAATTGCTGTAAGTTCTTTAAAAAGTCATTTGTTAAAAGATAAAGCTTTAAAAGATGGTGATGAAATTATTACTGTGGCTGCAGGTTTTCCAACAACTGTAAATCCTATACTTCAAAACAATTTAACTCCTGTGTTTGTGGATGTTGAATTAGAAACTTACAATGTAAATGTAGATTTGATAGAAAATGCAATAACTGATAAAACTAAAGCTATAATTTTAGCTCATACATTAGGAAATCCTTTTAACTTAAGAAAAGTAAAAGAAATTTGTGAAAAACATAATTTATGGTTAATTGAAGATTGCTGTGATGCTTTTGGAAGTATTTATGATAATAAAAAAGTTGGTACTTTTGGTGATATTGCCACATTAAGCTTTTACCCTGCTCATCATATAACTATGGGAGAAGGAGGAGCAGTACTTACTAATAATCCTGTACTAAAAAAAGCTATGGAAAGTATTAGAGATTGGGGACGTGATTGTTGGTGTCCTCCTGGTTGTGATAATACTTGTAATCAAAGATTTAGTCAAAAATTAGGTGATTTACCTGAGGGTTATGACCATAAATATACTTATTCACATTTAGGATATAATTTAAAAATAACTGATATGCAGGCAGCTTGCGGAGTAGCTCAATTAAGGAAGGTTCATGGATTTATAGATAAAAGGAAATCTAACTTTAATAAGTTAAAAGAGAAATTACAAAAATTTGATAAATATTTTATATTACCTAAAGCTCAAGAAAATAGTGAACCTTCTTGGTTTGGTTTTCTTATTAGTGTTAAAGAAGATGCTCAATTTACAAGAAATGATATTGTGAAATATTTAAATGATAAAAAAATAGGAACAAGACTTTTATTTGCTGGTAATATTACAAAACAGCCCTATATGATAGGAAGAAATTATAGAGTTGTAGGAAATCTAACAAATTCTGACTTTATTATGAATAATACTTTTTGGATTGGCGTTTATCCTGGTATTAATGATGAAATGATAGAATATATAGAAAAAACTTTTCTTAATTTTTTAAGAGAAAAAAATATTAATATTGAATAATTATTCAATATTAAATATTATTAGAAATTATCTTTTATTTTATACAATTTTATTATACTTTTTAAATATGATAATATAAATTTTAATAACTGTCTTTTAGATTTTCCATACATTCTTTTATTAAAATATACAGGTATTTCTTTTATTTTAATATTTTTGTATTTTGAAGTTAATTTAATCAATATTTCTTCAACTATATCAAAATTATTACATTCCAAATTAATAGTTTTTACCATATTAGATTTGTATATTCTAAAACTATTAGATACATCTTTTACATCTAAAGAAAATATTATTCTATATACAATATTAACTAAAAAAGACATGAACTTTAAAATAAAAGTATTATGAGAATTACCACCTTTTATATACCTAGAACAAATAATAACATCAAAAGAATCATTTGTTATATTATTATGTAATTCTCTTACTTTATTAACTGGATGAGAACCATCTGCATCCATTATAATAATATATTTATAAAAAGCATATTTAATACCTGTTCTTATTGCATCACCATAATCATTTCCATTTTCTCTATTTATATATTTCACAAAATTATATTTACTACAAAGTAGTGGAGTCTCATCCATAGATTCTATTGTATCTATAACTAATATTTCATAATCTGATAAAAATGAATCTAGTTCATTTAGTAACTCAGGTAATATAATTTTTAAGTTATCATATTCTTTATATGATGGTAATATTATACTAATACTCATTTATTATTTCCTAACCATGAAATCATTTCTTCAATACCATTATAAGATGTTACTTTTGGTTGCCAATTTATATCATTATTAATTTTTGATATGTCAGCAACAAAAACTTTTTGGTCACTAATTCTAAATGGAAGTTTATCATATTTTAATTCTATATTTAGCATATTATTTAGTAGCGCAAACAATTCTAATAACGATAATGATTGTTCCATTCCTCCACCTATATTATAAACTTTACCAGATACTTTATGAGAATTATTTAAAGCTGTATAATATAAATTAATCATATCCTTAGCATGTAATATATCTCTTACTTGTTTTCCATTTCCTGATATTGTAAAAGTAGTATTTTTATTATTTTTTGTTTCTAAAGCTTTTTGACAAAACCATCCTATCCATCCTTGGTCATAAGTAGCAAATTGTCTGCTTCCATACATAGAAGAATGTCTAAATACTGTAGTTTTTATACCAAATATTCTGTTATAATCAAGCATATACTGATCAGCACTCCCTTTGGAGCATCCATAAGGAGAATGAAAGTTTAAATTCACTGTTTCTGGAAATCCATTAGGATATTCTTTGCAGATATATCTAGTATTTTTTTCGATATAATTAAATTCTTCTAAATCACCATAAACTTTATTTGTTGATGAATAAAATATATGCGTAGATGGTGAATATTTTTTTACAGAATCTAATACATTTAATGTTCCAAAAGCATTTATTTCAAAATCTTTGTATGGATTTTCTATTGATGTAGTCATAGCAACTTGTCCTGCTAGGTGGAATATAGCATTGAAGTTTCCATTTTTTATTATGGTTTCAACATCATTTTTATTCCTTATATCACCATGTATAAAATTAAAATTACCTATAGTTTTTAGCCATTGATAATTATTATATGATCCGAATCTTGATAAATTATCAAATATTGTTATATTATATCCATTTTCTATACCATATATAGCTAAATTACTTCCTAAAAATCCACAACCGCCTGTTATTAATATATTATACATAATACCTCCTCTTTCCAAAAATGAAAAAATGTGTTAGTATTATTGTATAATACAGAAAATCTAAATCTGAGTATTTAATTATGGTCTGGTCTGGTCTGGTCTGGTCTGGTCTGGTCTGGTCTGTATTTTGTATAATTTAACTAGATTAAATAAATAAGAGCAAATAAATTTAAATAATTTTCTTTTGGATTCTCCAAATTTTCTATGTTGAAAATTAATAGGTATTTCTTTTATTTTTAAATTATATTTTTTCATCAATTTTATTAAAATTTCTTGGAGTATATCAAAATTATCAAAAGTTAAATCTATAGATTTTAACATGTATGATTTATACATTCTATAACTATTAGAAATATCTTTTATATTTAATCTAAGAAAAAAACTATATACTTTGTTAAGTATTAATGACATTAATGTTAAACTGAATTCTTTGTGGGAATTTGCTCCATCTATATATCTGGATGCTATGACTAAATCATATCCATTATTAATTTCTTCTATAAATTTATTTATTAAATTTGGTGGATGTGAACAATCAGCATCCATTATTACTATATATTCCATGGATGCATATTTGATTCCAGTTCTTATTGCATCTCCATAATTATTACCATTTTCTCTATTGAAATAGTGTGCAAAATTATATTGCTTTACAATTTCTTTAGTATTATCTAATTTCTTAATAGAATCTATTATCAATATTTCAAAATTTTGATTAATAAGTATATTTTGAAATTGTGGTAATAGTACTTTTAAATTCTCTGCTTCTTTATATGCAGGAATTATAATACTTATAGACATAGTATCTCCTAAAATTATTTTATAGCATATATTTTAATATACTTTCTTTAATACCTAGTTTAATATCAAATCCTAATTCTTTAATTTTTCTTATATCAGCAAAACCACTATGTTCATTTTTTCTTAATGGTATTGCTCCAAAATTTAAGTTAGACTTAGAATTTAATGCAGTTTTTAAATATTCTAACAATTCTTTTATAGAAATTCCTTCTCCGCTTCCTAATGGAATATCATAATATCCTTTTAAATTAGATTTTATAATTATATTTATTCCATTTATAACATCTTCAATATATATAAAATCTCTTATTTGATTACCTTCTGTTAAATTAATTTCTTCATTATTTTTTAATTTGTTTATTATTGTTGATAAAAATCTATTTTGTGGTTCATTTTTACCATAAAAAGTTTCTAATAAAATATTTATAAAATTTATATTATTATGAATTGAATAATATTTACCGTATTCAGCAAGCTGATTTTTTGATAGTGAGTATTGATTTGTATATTTATTTATTGATGTTCCAATATAAATAAATGTTTTTAGTTTTATCTTATTCATCAATTCTAATGGAAATATAAAATTAGCTTTTAAAATATCCATATAGTTATTTATTCCATTATCATAAACACAGGAAGTATATATTAACATATCTGGGTTGAAAATATTAATTTTTTCATATAATTTTGGATCATTTATTAGTATATAATTGTTTATATTATTTGGATTTCTTACTAATGATAAAACATTATTGTTATTATCTTCTAGTAAGTTTTTTAATAATTTACTACCTAAATATCCAGTTGATCCAACTAATATTATATTCACTTACTATATCCTATAATTATTATTATGTTATTGTAAATAGAATATTTATTGAAAAATTATTATTTTTGATAATTTATATATTTCACAAATCATAGAATCAAGTATTTTAACATTTTAAAATAAAATAATTATGTATATATATACAATAATTTAAATATAATATTTGCGTTTATTATATAATTACTATATAATTTATATACATAATAATAATTATAGGTTGTTAATATGATTTTAGAAAATAGTACTATAAATGGAGCATACATATTACAGAATAGTTATATAGAAGATAAAAGAGGATATTTTCTAAGAATATTTGATAATAAAGAACTTGAAAAATATAATTTAAGTTTTAATTTAATACAATCTAACATTAACTATAATAAAAAATCTGGTACATTAAGAGGCATGCATTATCAAAAATATCCTTATCCAGAAATAAAGATTGTTAGATGTTTAAAAGGAAAAATATTTGATGTAATAGTAGATGTTCGTAAAAATTCTACAACTTATGGTCAGCATTTTAGTGTTGAATTATCAGAAGAAAATGGGAAAATGCTTTATATTCCTCCTTATGTAGCTCATGGTTTTCAAACACTAGAAAATAATAGTGTAGTTGCTTATTTTTTAAGTACATATTTTGTACCTGATGCTTATGGTTATATAAGATGGGATGATCCTTCATTTAATATTAAATGGCCTAAATGTGAAAATAGAATAATGACAGAAAAAGATAAGAATATACCGGATTTTGTTTGTTAGGATTAACTTTATGAAGAAAATTTTAGTAACAGGTATTAATGGTTTAATAGGTCAGTATATTATAGAACCACTAAAAGAACTAGGTTTTGAAGTATATGGTATTGGAAGAAAAAATATTAAAGTAAATAACTTTAATTATATTAAATGTGATATAAATGATTATATAACAATAGAAAATCTTTTTAATAAAATAAAGCCAGAATATTTGATACATTTAGCTTGGGATATAAAAGATTTAAACTCAAATTATCATTTTAATTTATTAGCTTCTTCTATTAATATACTAAATTCTTTCTATAAACATTCTGGAAAAAAAGCTTTATATGTTGGCAGTTGTTTTGAATATAAATTTAAAGATTATCCTATTAAAGAATATGATGAACTTAATTTAACTACATCATATAGCAAATGTAAAAATTATTTAAGAGAAATATCAGAATTTTATTGTTTAAAAAATAATATAGATTTCTGTTGGGCTAGAATTTTTTATGTTTATGGTAAGAATGAAAATCCTAAAAGAATATTCCCTTATATAATAAATAATTTAAAAGAAAATAAAAAAGTTGTTATTAATCATTCGCAATTAAAAAAAGATTATATGTTTGCAGGAGATATAGCAAAAGCTATAGCATCTATTACATATTCAGATTTTACAGGAGTAATAAATATTTGTTCTGGAAAGACATTGTCTTTAAAAGAATTTGCTTTAATGATTGCCAAAAAGATGAATAAAGAAAATTTATTAGAATTAAAAGAATTAGAAACTAATGAACCTAATATTATAGTTGGAGATAACTCGAAACTTCTTAATGAAATAGGTTTTAATGACTATTCTAATGTTGATGATATTATAGAACAACTTATTATGGAGTATACAAAATGAAAAAAATTAGTGTATTAGTACCTACATATAATGAAGAAGAAAATGTTTTTAATGTGGTTGAAAGATTGGAAACAATATTAAATAGTTTAAAAAATTTAGATTATGAAATAGTTTTTATAGATAATTATTCAAAAGATAACACAAGAAATATTTTAATGAAGTTATGTAAAGAAAATAAAAATGTTAAAGCTATATTTAATGCTAAGAATTTTGGATATACAAGATCTGTATTTTATGGACTTACACAAACAACAGGTGATTGTACTATATTAATTAATGCAGATTTTCAAGAACCTCCAGAATTAATATATAATTTTATTAAAGAGTGGGAAAATGGCTATAAAATAGTAATAGGTAAAAAATTAAAAAGCAATGAAAATGTACTAATGGCATTTATAAGAAATTGCTATTATAAATTAATTAAATATATATCTGATGTAGAACAAATAGAAAATTTTTATGGTTTTGGTTTATATGATAAAGATTTTATAAATATACTAAGAAATTTAGATGATTCTGAACCTTATTTAAGAGGAATAGTTGCTGAATTTGGATATAAAATAAAAGAATTGTATTATGAGCATAAAAAAAGAGAAAAAGGAAAATCTAGTTTTAATTTTTATAGAATGTATGATTTGGCTATGCTCGGTATAACTAGTTATTCAAAAGTTGTATTAAGATTTGCTACAATGTTTGGATTTTTATTTTCTATTATAACATTTATTATAGGATTAAACGTATTTATACAAAAAATTATAAATGGGAATACATATCCTTTTGGTATGGCTGCATTAATGGTTGGAGTATTTTTTATAGGCTCTGTACAAATATTTTTTATAGGACTTTTAGGAGAATATATTTTAAATATTAATTTAAGAGTTATGAAAAGACCTTTGGTTATAGAAGAAAAAAGAATTAACCTAACAGAACAGAACAGAACAGAACAGAACAGAACAGAACAGAACAGAACAGAACAGAACAGAACTAAATACTACTATTCTCTATTCTACATTAAAAAATATAAATTGCAAGCTTGTTGTTAAAATTTTAACAACAAGCTTTTTATTTTAAATAATTTATTATGGAGAATAGAATGAAAAAAATTAGTGTATTAATTCCTACATATAATGAAGAAAAAAATATAAGACCTCTTTCAGAAGAAATTATAAAAGTTCTAGGCGATTTTAATTATGATTATGAAATTATTTTTATAGATAATTTCTCGACTGACGATACAAGAAACATTATAAAACAATTATGTAATGAGAATAAAAATATTAAAGCCATATTTAATGCTAGAAATTTTGGTCCATTGAAAAATTTTTATTATGGTTTAACACAAACAACAGGTGATTGTACAATATTAATATTTGCCGATTTCCAAGATCCACCTAAACTAATATATGATTTTATAAAAGAATGGGAAAATGGATACAAAGTAGTAATAGCTAAAAAGACAAAAAGTAATGAGGGTATTATTTCTATATTAAGATCTTTTTATTATGTAATAATGTCTGTATTATCTAGAATTGATAGTGCTAAAATAATACCAAATTATAATGGCTTTGGTCTTTATGACAAAGATTTTATTGATATATTGAGAAAAATAGATGATCCTGAACCATATTTGAAAAATATAGTTGGTGAATTTGGATTTAAAATAAAAGAAATACCTTATATACATGAAAAAAGAAAGACAGGTAAATCAAGTCTTAAATTATATAAGGCATATGATATTGCTATGTTATCAATTATTACTTATTCAAAAGTTATATTGAGAATTTCTACTTTTATGGGATTTATATTTTCAATAGTAACTTTTGCAATAGGTATAAATGTTATAATACAGAAGCTTATGCATTGGAATACATATCCTTTTGGTATGGCTGCATTAATGGTTGGAGTATTCTTTATAGGTTCTATACAGTTATTTTTTATAGGTCTTTTAGGAGAATATATTTTAAATATAAATCTTAGAATAGTAAAAAAACCATTAGTAGTAGAAGAGGAGAGAATAAATTTTGATGAATAAGGTTATTATATTAGGTTCTGGTTTAGCAGGAATAGCTTCAGGTTATAAATTAAAACAAAATAACATTGAGTTTGAAATATTTGAAAAAGAAAATGAATATGGTGGTCTTTGTAGAAGATTAAAAATAGGAAAATTTATATTTGATAGATTTCCTCATTTTTCTTTTACAAAAAATAAAGAGATTAGAGAATTATTTGATACTTCATCTAATGAGTATTATAGTCATATTCCAAATATTGCTAATTACTATAAAAGTTTATGGCTTGGAAATCCTACTCAAAATAATTTATATCCTTTAGATAAAGAACAAAAAATAAAAATAATAGAAGGTTTCAAAAATAGACCAAATATAGAAAATCCTAAAAACTATAGAGAATGGCTCGATGCTTCTTTTGGATATTATTTTGCTAAAGAATTTTCAGATAAATATACTAGAAAATATTGGACTACAGAACCAGAAAATATGAGTGTTGATTGGGTTGGATATAGGGTTATTAAAAGTCCTTTGGAAGAAATAGAATATGGTGCTTGGAATAATGATAATAAATCTAAATATTATGCTAGTGAAATGAGATATCCAAAACATGGAGGTTTTCAAAGCTTTTTTGATTCTTGGACTCCAAAAGAAAATATTAGATTAAATCATAATTTGATTAGATGGAATGTTAAGAAAAAAGAACTGTTATTTGATAATGGTTATAAAACTAGCTATGATAAAATTATATCAACATTGCCATTAACATATATTGCTAATATTATAGAAGATATTCCAGATAATGTAAAAGAAGCAGCATCCAAACTTTGTTATACATCAGGTTATACTGTATCAATAGGGTTAAAAGGAAAAGTAAATGTGCCTTATTTATGGTTTTATGTCTATGATGAGGAGATTTTATTTCCTAGAGTTTATATTGCTACTTTAAAATCACCTTATAATGCTCCTGAAGGTTATAGTTCATTGCAAACTGAAATACCTTGTTCAAAATTCAAACAAATAAATTTAAGTAATAATGAAATAGTAGAACATACCATTAATAAATTGGTAGAAATGAGAATATTTGATTATAAACAAGTTGAATTTGCCCAATTAGATTATCATCAATATGCTAATATATTATTTACGCTTGATACTGAGACTAATAAAAAAATAGTTTTGGATTGGTTAAATGAAAATGGTATACTTACAGCAGGAAGATATGGGAAATGGGAATATTTCTGGACTGATCAAGCAATAAATAGTGGATTTGAAATTGTTAATGATAATTTTTAATAATATTTTTTAATAATATTTTTTATATTATTCTTTTATAATATTAATTTTAAAGTGATAGTATTAATTAAATAATAAAAGAATAATTAATTATAGTAAGATTATTATTTATTATAATATTTATTTGCAAGATTATAAAAATATTTTAAATTTCACAAACAGGACTTTGTCTTACTCTAATTTTCATTGCAGAGCCTTTGCCAAATATATTGTCCATAAAGTCAGAGTATTCTTTTACTCTGTTTAACGGTATTAAAGCCTGAATAGTACCAGCAAAACCTCCTCCATGTACTCTAACAGCACCATCATTTTGTAGGAAATCTTTTGTCATAGCAATAGCCAATGCAACTCCCATATTTTTAGTGCTTGTGATGGAATAACAGTTTTGAAGATACATGAAACTAGAAAGTCCAGATTCATTCATAAGATTTATATATTTTTTTATGTTGTTTTCTTTGAGTGAGTTTATCTGCTCTACTACTCTTTCATTTTCTGTGATGAAGTGATAAGCTCTTAAAAATGCTCTGTCTCCAATCTCTTTTCTTATATTTGAAGCATTTTCTAATAATTGTTTTTTTGTAATATCACGGCATACTTCTTTAGAGAAATATCTTGCAACTAAATTCATCTCTTCTCTTATAGCAGCATACTCATTAGTAAGCGAACTATGGTCTCCCTTAGCATCAACTATCATAAGAGCATATCCAGCCTTTTCAAAATCATATTCTACTTTATCTAATTTAGGATTATTGTTATCTTTAAAATCTATAGCCATAATACCGCCAATAGAACAGCCCATCTGGTCCATAAGTCCGCAAGGTTTTCCAAAATATTTGTTTTCGGCAAATTGACCGATTTTGGCGATGTCTACTTTTGATATTTTATCTTCATTATAAAGAGCATTAATTATCTCTCCAACCAAAGACTCAAAACTAGCAGAAGAACTAAGTCCGCTTCCTATTAAAACTTTATTTGTAATGGAAGCAGTAAAACCTCCTAATTTGTATCCCTTTTCTTTTATACCAGCACATACACCTCTAATTAAAGCACTAGATTTACCATATTCATTTTTATTTATATTTAATTCATTTATATTTATGTAGTTTGGATTATCAGAATAGTCTGTATAAATAACTATTTTTTCATCATTTCTCTTTGATACCACAGCTAGCTTGTCTAAATTAATAGAAGCAGTTAATACACAACCATTATTATGGTCTGTATGATTTCCAGATAATTCAGTTCTTCCTGAAGCACTAAATACATGAATATCTTGACTGTTATCTATATTTTTAAAATGGTTTAATACTGAAGTTAATCTTATATAAGCCTCTTTAATGGTGTTATCATCAGCACCGTATATATTAGAAAATTGCTCATCAAGTTTATTGTTTTTTAATAGTTCTTCTAATTGTGATATCTTATACATAAAAATTAATCCTAAAAAAAGTTTATACATATATAATAATATTTTTTTTATCAAAAATCAAATTGATATTTAATAAAAAAAAGTTCATTATCTTGTTTATTAATAAAATTATTATATAATAATATAGGAGTAAATTATGAATAGAGATGAAGTTATTATATGCAAAAATGAAAGCGATATAGTTGATGCTATTATGCAAGATAATGATATTATATATATAGAGTCTTCTTTAGGAAAGAAAATATCTAATATCAAAAATACAGGTAAAATAGCTTGGGGATTACTTATTGGAGGAGTTGTAGTAGCTGTAACCGCAATTATATCTTCCAAAACTTTAAGCAAAGGAAAAAGCGTATTAGTTTCATCATTAGCTACAATTCCTTCTTTGGGTGTTGCAATAGCATATATTGGTTTTCCTTCAACAATTTCTCTTTTACAGATTATGATAGATTCTTATAAAAAAAATAACGGAATTAATGGGGCTAAAGATATAGTATTAGCTTTAAGAAATAATTATTATATTGCTGAGTTTGATAGAGAAAAAATGACTCTAAAAAAAGTTTCTAATACTGAAGAAGTAAAAGAAGTAAAAATATCAGAAATAAAAAGTTAATTGTTTATAGGTAATTTATCTATACTTTCTATTTTCCATTTAGAAGATTCGTATATTAGTTTGATATAGTAATAAGTAGGGCTTAATTTTGTATTTCTTATAATATAGCTTCCTCTGTCATTTTTATTAGCTTCGGCTGTTATATAATTTATTGTAGCAGAATATTCTCCGTCATTTAATGATAGCATATTTTTAGTAGAGTCATTATTTTTTAGTATTATATTTTCAATTTTGTTTATATCTTCTATATTAGAGTTTTTTTCTAACCATTTTATGTTTTCATTTATTATTTCATTTTTCATTTCTGTATAAAAAGAAAATAAACTCTCTTTTTTAATAGTATTAGCATCATCAAGACAAGATATAGTAAATAAGCTTATTATTATTAAAATGATTTTTTTCATTTGTTATCCTTTGTTATCCTTAAAAATATATTATTTTTTAATTAAAAAAGTTTATAGTTAAAATATTCCATTTATCATTTAAATATATTCCAACAATTTCAATAGAGTTTTTAGAGATTTTATTAAAAGAAGGATATTCTATCTGTGCTATTTTTATATCATTATATTCTCTGTATGTTATAGCCACATCATAATACCCACCATCTTTAGGCAAATAATTACAAAGAGCCTCTTCATCATCTGAAAATATTCTCTGATATATAGAAGCTCTGTTTTTTATAGATTCTATAATATCTGCAGTTGTAAGCTCATATAACACATACATCTCATTTATTTTTTTTACAGTGTTTTCATCTAAATTAGTAACAATGTTTGATGTAAACTCTAAAGTATCTTTGGCAGATATTAATGTTGATATATACTTTTCAAACATATAAGCACCATATTCTGAATCTGCTTTATACTCTTTTTTACAAGATGCTAGTATAAAAATAGTAATTATAATAAGTAGAAATTTTTTATTCATTTTAATATAGTCCTTTTAATTTTATTGTTGTATATTGCACTAAAAAATCTGCTATATCATAAAGCGATATTATAAAATGAACAGCATTGTTTTCTATAGCACTTTTAGGCATGCCGAATATAGTACTTGTAGTTTTATTTTGTGCTATAGTTAGATTTTTATTGTTGTATAAATTAATCATTCCTTCAGTACCGTCATTGCCCATACCTGTCATTATTACTGCTATTGCTTGGTCTTTTAGGTTATCGTTAATTGTATTAAATAAATGATTAACTGACGGCATATATGGCAAGTCTAGTTTCAAATCTGGTCTTAATTTTATTTTTATATTATCATTATCTAAATATATACCCATATTATTTTCACCTGGGCAAATATATGCAAAGCCTGCTTTTACTTCCTCATTATCTTCTGCTTCTTTAACTGTAATTTGTGATACATCATTTAAGCCTTTTGCTAGAGAAGATGAAAAATCTTTTGGTATATGCTGTGCTATTAATATTGGAATTGGGAAGTTTTTTGGTATAGATGGAATTAAACTCCTTAATGCTTTAGGACCTCCTGTGGATATTCCTATTGCTATAAGTTTTGGATTTTTAAAATCAGAATAGTTTATTTTTTTTATTACATCACTTACTCTGCTTATATTGTGCGGAAAAGTGTTTATTGTGTTTTTTTGTATTGTAGTATTTCTAAATAAATTATTTTTTATACTTTCATCTATTTTTATTTCTCTTATATTTTCTTCTTTTTTAATATTTTTATTTATTATAATACTTGATATTTCATTTTCTATATATTCTATTTTAGCATTCTTATTTATAATCTTAAATGCTCCCAAATTAAGTATTCTAGTATTCAAATCATCATTTTTATCTGTAGTTGATAATACTATTACTTTGGTATTAATGCTCTCTTTTTTTAATTGCTTAAGGAGTTCAGAAGCACTCATCATCGGCAGGTTAAATTCTACGAATGCAAAATCTATTTTTTTATTTATTATAGTTTTGTATGCATCTATACCATTATTTACAATATTTACTATTTTTACAGTAGGATTTTTCAAAAGTATTTTTTTTATATTATCAGATACTTCCTTAGAATCTTCTGCTATTAATATATTGATAAATAATCCCATAATACACCAAAATTATTTATTATTTTTTTCATCTTCCTCTATAATTTCATTTAAAGTATTAAATATTTCTGAGGTACTTTGGTCGAATATGCTTTGATTGTTTTCTTCTTTTTTCTTTATATCATAAATATGTTTTTCATTGTCTGTATGTTTGAAATCTTTTTTATCAGTTTTTGTTTTAGTCTTTTTTATTTTTGTATATACTTTATCTTTTATTTTTATATAAATATTTTTAATTGTATTGCTTAATTTTATTATAAATAAAGCAACTATTCCAATAAAGCATAATACTACAAACCATTCGCCAAATCTAGTGTATATTGTAATCTTGTCATTCAAAGCTACATTAGCAATCATATAATCAGGTTTCCAGAAAGGAAGAGTAGATATCACCTTACCGCTGCTTGATATATGTCCAGTTACACCAGAGTTTCCATTATGTACTATGTCTCTTCTGTTTTCTATTGCTCTAAATACAGACATATAAAAATGCTGAAGCAAAGAGTTATCGCTGTAAGACCAAGCATCTTCAGTTATAACGGCTATAGTTTGAGCTCCGTCATATGCAAACTGTCTTACAAAATCTCCAAAAGCACTTTCATAGCATATTATACCAGAGAACTTATAACCATTTGGGTGTTCAAATACTGATATTTTATCGCCTATTTCCCATCTGCTTGCTCCTGCTTTATCAAATTGTTCGTATATAAGAGCTATAATATTTTTAAATGGGAAAGTATTAAGAAGAAACTTATTATTTTGAAAAGGATAAGCTTCTCCTCCTGGAACAAGTTTTATTTTTTTGTAGCTGTCAATAATATTTCCTTGCTCATTTATAAACTCTATTCCATTATAATATTTATAAGGGTTATATGCATTTTCATTTGTATTTTCTTCTATAATTGTTGTACCGAGCAAATGATGAGTTTGAGTATTTTTTATTGTGTTGTATAAAATATATGTATTAAAAATTGCAGGGTATGTTGAGTTAGAAGCCATTCCATACTGGAACATTTCTCCATAACGAGATAGATAATAATTGTATGAATCCATTGTTACAGATTCTGGATATACTATTAGAGAAGGCTTTGATAATGCTGCATCTGTTGCCAATTTGCATATTCTTTTTACTGATATAGTGCTGTTTTGAGTGTATCCGTCTGGTTTCTCTTCGCTTTGGAATTTTTCTGATTTTAATAAAAACCTTTCAGCAAGTCCTTGTATACCTGGTGAGTTTCTTTTATAAGGCTCTCCTGTGTATATGCTGTTCCAAGGAATGTTAGGGTCAAAAGATTTTTGTATAAGAGCCATTTTTGTTTTAGGCATAGAAACTCTTTTTGCTTCTATATAATTTACTTTTATTAAACCATATACTAAAACAATAAAAAATACTGCTGCAGTTGCTATAGCGGGTAAAAAAACTTTTTTGTTTGATATTTTTTTGTTATTTTTTATACTTTCAGATTTTTCTACGTATAATATTAAATAATGAGTGATAACAGCATTAGATAAATAAATCAAAAAACTTATACCAAGTACACCTATTGTATCAGCTATTTGTATAAATGGAATAAAGTTCCATTGAGAATAACCTATAATTCCCCAAGGAAAACCCAAATATCCAACATTTCTCATATATTCCATAACAGTAAATACTGCAGGTACTATTAAAAATCTTATATTAGGAAAAGTTTTTGAAAGATATCCGCTTATTATCATTGCCGGAAAATAAAAAAGTAAAGTAAGCAAAAATAATATTGTAAATAAAGCTAAAAAAGAAACAGCAGCTTCTGTCTCTTTAAGCATAAATGCCGCCACCCATACAAGCAAATAACCGAAGAATACTATTACAAATAAAAAAGATGATAATACATAATATCTAATCTTATCAGCTTTGTATATAATAATATTCAAAGGAAATAAAGCTATAAACGCTATTGGAAAGAAATTAAGAGGCGGAAAAGCCAAAGTTAAAAGCATAGCAGCAGAAATGCTTAATATAATTATTCCATAAGTATACGAATTACCTTTAGTTACTTTCATAATTTTCCAATTTTTTTTGTATATATTATAGTTTATAATGTTAAAAATATCAAAATATTTATTAGATTAATATTTACCATTTCAAAACAAATTCAGTATAAAGCTCTCCATCTTTAATAGATTTGGTTATCTCTAAAGAAGATTTAACGTGCGTAATAGAACCCAATAGTAAAGAAGACCAAGCCATTAAAGATAACTCCAATATTTCAGGGTTTCCTGTAAAGTTTTTCATATGAGCTACCAATAATCTTTTTCTGCTTTTAATAACTTCAATTCTAACAGGGTCATGTATCTCTTTAAATATTACTTCAGCTACATAACGTAAGATGTAATATCTAGGTACGAACAACAATATTATATTAAAGTATTTAGGTATAAGTCTGTTGTAGTGGTATTCAGCAATATCTCTTATACCAGCATTATCTCCATCATAAAACAAATCACATACAAGTTTATGAGGGTTGTGGAAACCAGCCATAAAAGGATACCATTCTTTTATTGATATATCATTTTTAAATATTAGAGAAGAAGCAGGCTCCATAGCAGTAAGCCATTTTTGATAACCGTCCTCTCCAAATTTCTCTCTTACAAAATCTTTCAATATTATTAAAGATATTCCTCTTACTCTTTGTGTTGTAGTTGCTGAAGATGATTTTGTATTTATAGTATATCTTGATATTTCATCATTTAAATCTGTTAATATTTTATTATTATCATTTGCAAATCTAGTCATTGTATTTGCATAAGTAGAAAGCTCATTAGAGTTAGAATATATTTTATCAATGTTTTCATATATGGCATTTGATGTAGTTCTAAGCTTAGCCATAGATTTAGAAGCACTAACAGATAAAGTATTTAAAGTATTAATATTATTTTTTATATCTCCTAATTTGCTTGCCACATTAATATATTGTTTTTTAATATTATCACTTGAACTAGATATTGTAGTAATCGAATTAACTATTTCATTAATAGCTTTTAATTGTTCAACAGAAGAGTTGTGCACGCTTCCCATTATCTCTGTAACTTCTTGTACGTCTCTAGCTAATATATCAAATTGTGTAGTAGACTCTGTTAAATCATTACTTGTTACTATGATTTTTTCTTCTATTGATTGTAATATTTTATTTGCATTATCAGCCTGTTCGTTTGAAACTTCTGATAATTTTCTTATCTCTTCAGCAACTACAGCAAAACCAGAACTATATTTACCAGCATGAGCAGCCTCAATAGCAGCATTCATAGCAAGCAAGTTTGTTTGATGTGCTATGTTTCTTATTGAACTTACGAAATTCGATATAAAACCTAAAGCATTTCTTAAGTCGCTTGTAGCTGTTGATGTAGCTTGCATTTTTTCTTTACTCTTCATAGATGCTATATGCAAGTCTTTTGCTTTATTGGAAGCATTAAATATAATATTATCTATGCCTTCTATAGTTTTAGACATTTGTTCAACAGATACAGATATTTGCTCTATGCTGTCGCCTTCTTTTATTATTTTTTCTTGAAGTTCTTTTGTGTCTCTGTCTATTTCATCTATGCTGTTAGAGTTAATATCTATGTATTCCAAAATATTTTTATTGCTGTTTTCTACTATCTCTAAGTTATTTAATTCTTCATTAATGTTAGTTTTAATATTTTCTATTGATTCATTTATATTATTTATTATATCAGAATTTGAAGATATTTGATTTGTAAATCTATCACTTTGCTTTTTAGATATAGATATAATTTTTTTGATGTTTGCTATAGTAGCTTGGAAATTACCGCTTAATATACCCATCCATCTTGTAATTTCAGAAACTTCATCTCCTCCGGATAGTTCTGGTATATCAACAGATAAATCTTTATTATCAATAGAATCTCCAACTATATCAGATATTCTAGTTAATGATGAGAATATTAATTTTATGAAGAATCCTATTATAATTGCAGATATAACAAATACCATAATAATAGTGTAAACAATAGCTCTATTCATATAGCTTATTTGAGATTTATAATAACTATTTGGTATAAGCATAGCTACATTTAAAACATCGGATATACTTTTTATATATACTCTATAATCCTTACCATATATGTTTACATTTTCTGTTACAATTTCATCTTTAGCTAGGTTTGAATTAAGTAATTGATAGTAAACAGGATATATAATATCAAGTTTACTTTTGTTTAATCTATTATCTTTAGAATTTATAATAGTTAAATCATTTTTATTAATAAGTAATAATTCAGATGAATCTATATCAAATATATTTTTTATTTCGCTGGTATTAGTGTAGTCAAAGAATAAAGCGATATTCGCAACACCAATAATAGTATTATTTTCAACTATAGTTTTAGATATATTAAACAATGTTCTATTAAACATAGAAGATAAGAAAGTTTTATAATATACATCTGTAGGAGAATAAGTATTTAAATTGCTCCATACACCATTTACATCATTAGTAATAATAGTAAAATTAGTTGTTTTTGTATCTATATTATATGATTTAGGAAGCTCATTAAAACCTAAAGTATAATTCGGTATAAAGAGAATACTTAATACTCTATTAATATATGGATTTGATTCATTAATATTTTCCATTAGGAAGTTAGAGGCATTATCGGTTAAATATGTATCAGTTCTTCTGTCTATTGTATTAAATGTTAGAGCTGATTTATAGGATAATTTATTGACTTCTTCTAATGATGAGTAGAACTTATTCTCAAAACTATTAGCTATAATTTTGAAATTATTATTCATATTATCATCAATAACTTTATAAAAAGTTTCTATATTAAGGTTGCTGCTTAAGAAATTAGAACTAATAGCAACAAAAGCCATTACAGCAAATATCATTAAAGTGATACGAAGTCTTATACTCATTTTTTAAAATGCTCCTACTATATTACTACTAATCTCGGAATAACTAGGCATATTGTTTAGTATTATACTAATATTTAATTATACAATACTTAAATTAAAAAAGCGATATCCATAAATATAGATACCGCTTTATTTATTATATTTTTAAAGATGTATTATACACCCATTCTGTTTATTACCACATCAAGAAGCTGGTCCATAACACTAACAACTCTCGCAGAAGCATTATATCCATGCTGATACATTGCCATTTGTGCTACTTCTTCATCTAAATTAACTCCAGAAACAGACTGTCTTAATTTTTCAAGATATTCCATAACAATAGTTTGTTTTTCACTTTCAGAATTTGCTGTTTCTGTTCTTGAGGCTATTTGAGAAATACTTCCAGTGTAGAAATCATTAAATGTAGATTTGCTGTCTACCATTATTTCTTTATTTTTCAAATTAGCTATAGCCAAAGCATTAGAACCATCACCAACACCATTCCATTTATCATTAAAGCCATTACCAGTAGTGTCTATACCTTTTGAAGCTGCTATATAATTGATATCATTTCTTATAATATCGTTTACACTAATTGCAGCAGCAGGGTGTTTTTCTGGTGTTACAGTAAAGTTTCTAAAATCTCCAGCCAATTGATTAACCTGATTTGTAGTCTGCCAATTGTAAGCACCATTAGCTCCAGACTGATTCAACAAACCAGATATTCCAACCAAAAAGTCTCCAGAATCTTCTATATGCTTAATAAAGTATGAAGGCTTAATATAATCATCAAAACCTTTAGCTTTCAATACAAGTCTATTATTATCATCTAAATAAGCTGATACATTAGCATCACTTGAGTTTATTTTATCTATTAACTCACCAACTTTCATTTGGGCAGTATAATCTATGGCAACATCAGCACCCTCTCTAGTTTTGCTTCCAAATACCAATGTTCCAGAGCTTCCTATACTAGCATTAATATCAACACTATTTACACCGCTTACCTTAAACATTATAGTAGAATCTTCAGTGCCGTCGTTGTTTAAATCATAGTTTCCTATTACAGAAGGAGTTTGTTTATTCATAGTGAAGAAATCAACTCCTGTTTCTTGATTTAAACCAAAACCACTTCTATGTATTTCGTTTACACTGTCAGCCAAATTCATAGCTAAAGTATCTAAATCATTTATAGCATCAACAGTATCTACATCTCTAAGTTCTAATAAAGCCTTTAATTCTCCGCCATCTAAATTAAGCTGTACATGGTCATTTTCCCAATAAACATCAAACATGCCTTCATTAAGAGCACTTCTCTCTAAACTTAATTTATTTACAACATTTCCCTGTATTAATGAACGGCTTCCTATATAAATCATTGTCTCATCAGGGTCAATAGATTTTATATCAACATTAGCTAAAGATGATAACTCGTCTAATAATAAATCTCTTTTGTCTAATAAATCATTAGGACTCTGACCCAATGCTTCTTGTTTTACTATAGCAGTATTTAAACTTCTAATAGAGTTAGCTATATCATTAATTCTATTAACTTTATTTTCTACAAGAGAGTTTAAATTATTTCTCATTGAATCCATTTGATTATACATTTGATTGAATGAGTTATTTATTCTATCAGCTCTCTCTACTAATGTCATTCTTGTGCCTCTTTCAGCAGGGTTAACACTCATTTCCTGCCAAGCGTCCCAGAATGCATCCAAATCATTTCTCAAGTTATAATCACCAGGCTCATTATATATAGCCTCTAATTGCTGTAAATAATTGTTTTTTGTTTTCCAATATCCATCGCTTCCAAGTTCTACCATTATTTTTGAATCTATAAATTTATCTCTTAATCTTTCTACTGTAGTTATTTCAGCACCTTGACCTATTTGTCCGGCACGTTCTGCTCTGTTCAAACTAGGCTCTTCTAGAGGTTTGTCGAATGTACGCATTACTACTCTTTGTCTGCTGTATCCTTTAGTGGCTACGTTATTTATATTATGTCCTGTTACTTCTAATGCTGTTTTGAAGTTTTGAAGGGATCTTTTACCTAATTCTATGCCAAAAAATGAGCTTGTTGACATTATTATGCTCCTTAAAAAATAGTTTACTACTAATACTTTACTTATCGTAAGTTTTTAATTTTTAATTAGTTTTTTTTATCATTATTGTAGCTTAAGGTAACATAATAACTATATATTATGTTAAATAGATATGCTTAAAATGTTTCAAATATGATATTTAGCGATTTATAAATGCTGTTTCTTATAAAATATAATAAAAAACAAAGATAAAATTATATTTTAATATATTTAATTCTTGTAGCATTCTATATGTATGGTAGATTCCATATTCATTTTATCTCTTATAGATTTCTCTAAAACGCTTACTTTATCATGAGCCTCTTCTACTGTCATATCTTTTGGAAAACGCATATGGAATGTTATTTCTGTGTGGTCTCCGTATGCATGTATATGAAAATGATGAAGATTTGAATTATCATTGTTTATATTAAGTTCATTAGCAATGCTGTTAATATCTTTAATAATATCTTCTGAAGGGTATTCTCCTATTAAAGGCTCTATACTTGATTTTATAACATCGAAAGCGGCATAAAAAATTACAAGTGAAACTAATATACTTAAAACACTATCCATCCACCATAAGTTTTTTCCTACCAATATACCAACCAATATAATTATAGAAGTAATGCTATCGCTTCTATGGTGCCAAGCATCTGCATACAATGACTTTGAACCAGATTTTCTATAACCCCAAAGTGAATACTGAGCCAATAATTCTTTAACTACAATAGAAACTATCATTGCAACAATAGCTATAATTGTAAAAGAAGCAGTTTTTTTATTTAGAATATTTTTTATAGCCTCAGAAAAGAAACTATATCCTATAAATACAAGCATAATACCAACAATAAAACTAGTTATAAGCTCTATTCTGCCATGACCGAAAGGGTGTTCTTTGTCTGCCGGTTTTTTAGAAAATACTCCGCCTATAATAACTATAATACTGCTTATGCAATCGCTTAATGAATGCCATGCATCTGCCATTATAGAAAGTGAACCTGTAAGCATTCCTACTATATATTTAAATGCAAATAATAATACATTTATAATTACAGATACTATCCCTTCTATTATCATATATTTAGATTTTTTTTCATTGCTTATATTCATTGCTGTTTGCCCTAATTTTTATTTTAGCTTGTATTTTAAATATAATGAATTTAAATAAAAATATCAATAAAAATTATATATCAAGACTTTTTATGTGCGAAAAAATATATATTATGCCCTATAGCCCTCATTTTTTCTTCATAGAGTGTAACGCCGTATCCTTCTAAACTATGAACATAATCTTCATTTAGAATATTTTTGAAATTACTATCTTCCTTGTATATAGGGTTCATTATTTCAAGTGCATAATTATCATCATCTGTAACAGAATAAAATATACCATCATCTTTTAAAAGCGGATGCATTTTACTTAAAAATTCTTTATTAAATATTCTTCTATGTGCATGTTTTTTCTTTGGCCAAGGGTCTGGAAAGTTTAAGTATATTTTATCAAAATAGTATTTATTTTTAATATAATTATCTATTACATTATTAGCTTCGCCGAATATAATAGTAAGGTTTTTTATATCTCTTTTATAAGCTTTAGATATTGCTTTTTTGGCTGCTTTAAAAGAATATTCTATTCCTACAAAATATTTATCTTTATTATTCATAGCAAGCTCTACTATAAATTTACCGTTTCCGCTTCCTATTTCAAGCTCCAAGTTTTTGATGTTTGATAATCTGTTTTCTAATTCTTTTACTATAATATTTTTATCTTCTGTATTAAAATCATCTATCAAATAAAAATTAAGTATTTCTTGATTTAGGTTTAAACTTCTCAAACTATAAACTCCTAGTAATTTTATTTGAATGATATATTAATTAATGTTTATGTCAATATATATATAAAGAATTAAATAAGCGTTATAACGCACGGTAAGCGGATTTTATTTTTTAATTAAATTTGCATTTCTAATTAATTTATGGACAAAATTTTATTCACCGTGCGGTTAATAGAGTATAAATTTAAAAATCATTTATAATTTTTATATAATTTATTTTAATAAATTTAATGCTTTTAAACTTTCTTTTACTATATTTATCCTTTTTGCAAGGTCATCTGAATTGATATTATCAATATTTAAAGCAAAGACGTATATATTATCATTTTCTTCAAGCCAGCCTACGAACCAACCAATAGGCTCAGTTGTCATGTTTTTAGAATCAGCTAATCCAGTTTTTCCATGAAGCGTATAATTGTAAGTTTGCTCTAGTATAGTAATATCAGAAATAGCTTTTTGTATTTCTATAGGATACGGTAATTCATTTTGAGCTAATTTAGTTAATAATTTAACTTGCTCCATCGCACTTATTTCCAAAGGTCCTTCAAGCCAAAAAGTATCTACACTATCACCTATACTTTTATTACCAAAATCTAGTTTTTCTATATTCTCTTTCATCTTTTTAAGACCTATTCTTCTTGCTAATTCTTTATATGCCGGTACTTGCGAATTTTTAATTGCATATCTTAAATTAGAGTCTTTAGCCCAAGATTCGAGAAAAACTTTTTCGCCATTATATTTATAAAATACTTCATCTACATCTTTAACTGCTTTTTCATTTAAGCCTATTAAACTATTATATATTTTAAATGTTGATGCTGGATAAAATCTTTGTTCAGCTCTTTCTTTATTATGAATTATATATTTATCATCATTTAAATTATATATAACTAATGTTCCTTCAGCATTGCTATTAGTAAATATATTATCTATTAATGTAGTTTCATTTGATATTTTTTCTGTATTTTTACAAGATATTAAAATAACAAAAATAAATATTAATATAAAATTTTTTTTAGACATTTATAATCCTTGATATTTTTGCAGAGTATATATTAAATTTGTATGATTGTCAACTGCTATATAGTATTGCTTACAGAATTTCTAAAAAGTGCGGTAGTAAAAATAAAATTAAAAAATTATTTAGAAGTCCCGCCCTTTATTTTTTATAGAGTATTTTTAAATTTTAATTTAAATTATTTTTTATTGATTAATTAGAAATGTTAACGCCCGCCCAAGTTTTTATTAAGAAAAAAATCTATTTAACGCACGGTGAGCAAGTTTTGGTATTTAATAAATTTGGCATTTATAATTAATTTACTTATAAAATTTTATTCACCGTGCGGTAATCTCTTTTGTAAATTTAGAAACTAAAATAAAGCCTTCATAGCAATATAGTATCTTCCATCTGTTGAGCCTTGAAAACCAAAGTAAACAGGGTCAAATTTTACATAAGCACTATATTCTAAACAAAATAAATCTTTACTTTTATCAAATCTATTTATATTATCATTATGTTCAATAGGTATATAAAATAAAGGACGTATAGCAATATTAAGCATTTTCCACTCAAGCCCTAATTCAAATCTTAAATAATGAGCATCATTGTCTCTCCATGTATATTCTCCAAGCATATTAAGCCAAAGCTGATTATCCAAGAAAGGTACTCTTCCCATAGCGTAAAGCTGTATTATATGATGAGTGTAATCATTAGAATAATTAATATTGTTTTTATCAAAAGCTTCCGGAGAGAGAGAAGACTTTTTATTGTACTGATACAAAAATTGTACTTTGAAATAGTCTCCATTAATTTTAAAAACAGCAGCCAAAGGAGAAGAGTTTTCAGTAAATCCTTGCGAATAAGAAAGCTCATAATAATGCCCAATAAGTCCTGTTCTAAACCCAAGAGCATTATTTATTCTTGGCAAATACCAATGAGGAACATCTTCAAAGTTTTCAGTAGAGCTATCAACTACAGAAGGTAAAAGCATAAAAGTAGATTCATTAATATCATTAACTGCCTTCATTCTAAAAGATAATAAAAGCCTTGTTAATGTTACTGTTTCTATACCAGCATCATAAACTTCTATATTTCCGCTTGCTTTTACTTTTCCATTTTCACTAAATACATTTAATTTGCTTGAAAGCGTTACAAAAGGAGTTGCAGAAAATATCCAATCATAATGAAAACTTTTACCCACAGAAAAATACATGTTAGGCATAGAAAAGTTTCCGTTTTTTAAATCCACTCCTATAACAGTATTCATATGAAGCTCAATGGTTGATAATTCATACAATAATCTTGAAGAGAAGATTCTAGGATCAGGATTATCTCTCTTATAGCTTTCATGTATGTAGTCATAAGGTATATATGATGTAGTAGGTCTAATAGGCTCTAAACCTATATACGGCCAAACATCTATTACACCTTTCAATAATCTCTGTTCTTTCTCAGAATATGGTGATTGTGCGAAGAGTGCTAAACAATTAAGAATAAGAATAAATATTAGTTTTTTCATTATATACGTTTTTTAATTTTTATTTTATTTGTTCAATTCTATCATATAAATAAAAAATTGACAATTGCATTATATGTGATATAATTTTTTATACTATGGTTTTGGGGGAAAAAATTGAAAGAGTTTAGTGTATTAGAAAATAAAGTAAAAGAATTATTAGAAGAATGGAAAATTCTTTCCTCAGAAAAAAATGTTTTACGTAAAAATATCAATGACCTTATATTAGAAAAAGAAAATCTTCAAAATAGCATAAATGAATTACAATCTCAATTGCAGTCAATAAAAGAAGATAAAACTATATTAGAAACAGATAAAAGAAATATTAATGATAATTATAATTCTCTCAAAGAGGAAAGAGATAATATTTTAAGAGAAAAAGAAAATTTATTAAAAGAATTAGAAGCTGCAAAAATAGAAAGAGACAGCCTTAAAACAAATGTAGAAAGATTTGAAAAAGATTGTTTGTCTCTTATGGAAGAAAATGATAACCTTAAAAAAGAGATTCAAACAATAAGCAGTAATATAGATAACATCAAAAAAGAAAATGAAGAAGTTCAAAGCAGCGTATTTAGTTTAATTAGTAAAATAGATAAGGCTATGATAGATGATAATATTTCTGATAAGTTAAATGCAGATAACAATATTACTAATTTAGATATTAAGAAAATTAAAGAAAATATAGAAAATATTGAAAATAACTATAATACAGAAAATGCTATAGATAAAGAGTCAGAGTTAGAAGAATTAAAATCAAATATTATTGAAGAAAGTATTATTAGCGAAGTGTCAGATAATACTAATATTCAGACAGATACTACTAAAAAAGAAGAATATAATAATAATAATATTCAGAAAAGTTATAATAGTGTCGCTAATGTGAAAGTTAATGAAGATGAAGACCCTTTTTCTAGTGCTTATGATGCAAGTTGGGATTCTGATATAGAAGATAATAATAATGATAATATAGAAAGTATTGAAGAAGAGTATAAAGAAGTAAGTCACCAGCAAGATGATAATAATAATTCTTATGATTTTGATGTTAATGAAGAAGATCAGTATATGTTTGGCGATGATGATGAGGAAGATTTCTTCTTTGATGATGACTCTAAATAATAATAATTAGGAAATATTATGGGAAGTAATTTAGAAGTTAATATATTTGGAAGAAATTTAAGCATTAAATATGATGAAGAGAATGTTGAATATTTAAAAGAGTTGGCAGCATTTGTTAATGAAAGTATGAAAGAGATTTCAGAGATTTATGGAGATAAGCAGCCAAGAGATGTTATAGCTATACTTGCTTGCCTTAATATTGCTGATGCTTTTAAAAGAGAATTAAAAAATACAAAAGCTGGAGAGGATACTTTATCTGCTTTTAAAGAGAGCATAGTGTCAAGGTCTAATGAACTTATTAAGCTTATAGATGAAGTAACCTTAAAAGAATAATAAAAAATATATAAAAAATTCATAATTAAAAAAAATTTTATCTTCTAAAATTTTATGAAAAATATATAATAAAGTCCATTTTATTATAATAAAAAAGGGAAAAAATTTTTATGGAAAAAAACTACGAATACAAACTTTCATTTATTAGTATCATTATTATAGGTTCTTACATAGCTTGCCAGATGATATCAAATATAGCTAGTGTAAAGATAGCAAATGTATTAAGTTTAGCAGTAGACGGAGGTACATTTCTTTATCCATTAGCTTTTACAATAAGAGACATGGCTCATAAAACAATAGGTAAAAAAAATACACAAAAATTGATAATAGTATCAGCTATAATAAATATATTTAGTCCTGTTTATTTTTATATAGTGTCAAATATACCAGCAGACAGCAGTTGGCAATTTAATGAAGCTTTTCAATTAACATTAAGCCCAGTACTTAGAATAGCAATAGCTTCTATAGTAGGCTCTACAGTAGCAGAATTGGTTGATACAGAGATATATCATTTCTTTGTAACAAAAATTACTAAAAGATATCAATGGCTTAGAGTATTAATTAGCAATGCTTTTAGTATACCGGTTGATAATTTATTGTTTGTAGTGATAGCTTTTTATGGTGCTTTGCCTTTTGATGCACTTTTAGGTATATTTATTTTTAACTTCTTTGTAAAATATGCAGTAACTATTGTAAGCGTACCTATGATATATTTAGTTAAAGAAAATAAACAATAATAAAAAATATATAAAAAAGCTGCTCTCATTTTGAAAGCAGCTTTTTTAACTTTTCAATCAATCAATAAAAATCATCACTGAACTAAGCGTAATACACCTTGAGTCATAGTGTTAGCTTGAGCAAGCATAGCTAAGTTAGTTTGACTAAGTATTTGGTCTTTAGCAAATTTAACAGAAGCTTCAGCCATATCAGTATCTCTTATTCTGCTTTCAGAAGCCATAGTGTTTTCATAACCTATCATTAAACCTTGAGCAGTAAGCTCTAGTCTGTTTTGATAAGCACCAAGATTAGATCTTTGTTTAGAAACTTTCATTAAAGCTTCATCAACTAAACCTATAGCACTGTTAGCTTTGTCTATAGAAGAAATAGAAAGAGTAGTACCATCAGCAGTGTTTTGTAAACCTAAAGCAGCAGCAGTCATAGTTCCTATATAAACTCTTCTTCTTTCGTCCATGTTTGCACCCATGTGAAACCACATACTTGCAGCAGGAGCACCGCCGGAATTAGGGTCAGCAAATCTACCAGTAAGCATGTTAAGAGTATTGAATTGAGCTTGGCTAGCAATACGGTTAACTTCATCTACTAATTGAGAAACTTCAACTTGAATAAGCATTCTGTCATCATCAGTATATATACCGTTAGCAGATTGTACAGCTAATTCACGAATTCTTTGTAAGATGTCTTGGCTCTCTTGAAGGTATCCTTCAGTAGTTTGAATGAAAGATATACCATCTTGAGTGTTTCTTTCAGCTTGACGTAAACCGCGGATTTGTGTACGCATTTTTTCAGATACTGCTAATCCAGAAGCATCGTCTCCAGCTCTGTTGATTCTCATACCAGAAGCTAAAGAAGCCATATCTTTAGAAAGGTCTACATTTCTAAATTTTAAAGTACGTTGTGCATTTACTGCACTGATATTATTATTGATGATCATTGTCATCCTCCCTGATAATTTATTCAAAAAGGCATCCGTGCCTAATTGGCAAAAAATATTAAAGAGAATTTATGACTTTCCGAGATTTTAAACAAATTGAGGTTTTGGTAAGTCATAAATTCTCAAGGCATTTTTATCTGCAAATAAAAATACCTAAATATGGTTTATCAATTAATAATAAAAACGAAAGGTTCGAGACCGCCAAATCTTTGGACCTTCGTTTTTCTATGTATTAATTCTCGGCACTATCGGCATAAACTTAAATTTAGTTTAGTATTTTTTTTATTTTTTTAAAAAATTTTTTTTTTATTAAACAAAATAATTTACCGCACGTTTAACAAAACAAGGTATATTAATAATATTAGAATAAAAAATTTTATTATATTTTTTAGTTTTTTTTTACGTGCGGTTAAAGAGGTTTAAAATTTAAAAAAATCTTGGGTGGGCGTTTATAATTTCTAATTGAGTAATTAAGTATAATATAACTTTTATATTTTATTTATGCAATAAGTATAAAGGGCGGGGGAATGTAAAAAAGTGCTGGCTATTTTTATAATAATAATGTATAATCTCGGCACAATATGTAACTATATTGTAAATATAATTTACCTAAAATGAAAAAATTACAATATTTGCTGGTTTGTATTCTTATTTTTACTATTGTAGCTTGTAGTTCAAAGAATAATGACATAACAAATCCTATTAGTAATGCTAATTTAAATGATAATAATGCAAAAATTATTACAACATCTTATACAATTATGGTATAGATGAAAAATATAATGGAAATTGGAAATTTTTTAATGCTGATGATAAAGGCAATATACCTGTTGATATTACTATAAAAGATGGAGGAGTAAGTGGTTTAGTAATATCAAATGGAAAATCAGAAAATACAATAAGTTTTACAAAAGAGCATATTTACAGCACACCAACACCTGAAGAAAATCAATATTATGATAGATATTTTGGTTATATAATAAGTGAAGGAGCTTGGGTTGGAGAGATACATTTTCCTATATATGATGAAACAGTTGGATATGTTTATATAAAAAATAGAAATAATAATAATTTAATAGTTGGTATGATAGATAAAGCACCTGGTGAAAAAGAAGGTATAAATGAAGCTTTTTATGGAACTAGAGTTAATGATGAAAATGGTATAAAAAGAACTTTAATTATTGATAAATCTTTTGTTACATATAGTGAAGATGATATTATAAAAGTAAAGATACCTTCATGTTTTTTTGAGGGAAGTTCTATTCAAAGCGGAACTATAGATGAATATACTATATTTCAAGGATTATTATATAGCGGAGTTTGGATTAATGCTTTAAATACTGAAAATAGTAGTATATTACCTAGTTTATATTTTGAATATTATGATTATAATTATATATATACTTGATATAATATTGGGAAGTGATAACAGACCTATTTCTGCTGTATATAATAAAAAACAAACAACTATTTCACCAGGAGATATTTTGTATAGAAAAATAAAATAATTCACAACTCTATATAAATAATATTCAATGCTTTAAATTAAAAATGTAAAAGTTTTTTATTTAAAGCATTTTTGTTTTTAAACGACAATAAAAAAGATAGAGTAAATTAAAAATTGGCGCGAAATAAATGAAAAAAATAATTATAATACTTTTTATTACTATTAATTCACTATTTGCTAATAATTTTAAGGTGATATCAAGACAAGGGGAGGCTTCTGTTATTGTAAATAAGGAGCATTCTGATATAGATATAAAAAAAAGTTTTCCTAATGATTATTTTTCAATATCTACAAAAGAATCTTCATATATGGTAATAGACAATGGCGAAAAATCTATAATATTAATGCCACAGTCTAAATTAACATTTCAAGACAATCAATTTACCCTTCATTCTGGATATATATACATAAAAAGCAAACATAATGATGAGGTAAAAATAACATTAACCAAAGATGATAAAGCATACAGTTTCAAAGGAAAATCATTTGCTATAATTTCTTATGATAATGATATGACAATATTAAGCCATAATAATGCTGTAAAAATAGAGCCTGTTCAGTCTCTAGGCATATCATATTATTTAGAGCCTTTTAATAAAACATTGATAAACTCTTCTATGAATGGTCCATATAACATTAATGAAAATGAGAAAACTTTATTAGAAAATGTATCTAGACAATTAGAAATAGAGATGAATGACCATTTAAACGAGGGAATAGAGAGATATAACTTTACTATATTAGAAGGCAGTAAAAATGAAACTACAATATACAGAATAGTTCACCCAAAAAAAGGACCTAATGTATTTTTAATAGTTCCGCATGGAAGCGAGAGAGTGGGTACAGATGTGGCTATAGAGAGACTCAATATGCCTATAAAACAAGGAAGTTTAACTATAATACCTATAGCAGTACCTGAGGCTTATAGATTAAATACTCGTGCTATAGAAGGACAAGATATTAATAACAGATTCTTTGATAAAAAGATTAATAGAACAGATACAGATAAATTAGCACAAAAATATATGGAAATGCTTGATGAGTATGATATAGATGTTGTACTTACACTTCATGAGGGTAATGGATTTAAGGAGTTTTTTGGGGACTCTATTATATATGACACTAGAAAGTTAGATGATAATGTTAAAAAAGTACTTGATAATATCAATTCAAGAATAGAGCCTATGAAGTTTAAATTTAAGCAAATGTATTATCCAATGCCAACAACAATAACATATTATGCCACAGAAAAAGGAATAGATGCATATGGAATAGAGCTTACCCGTAATTTGGATTATGATAAAAAAAGAATAATAATGCATACCATATTAAATGAGTTTTTTAAAATATATGGCTTAGAATAAAAATTGTATTTAATTTTTTATAATATATAATGTAGTATATTTTATTTAAGGATTATTATGCTATCACTAAGAAAAGCATTAGAGAAAAAAGATTTTGAAGTAGTAGATTTGTTTACTTTATCGTTTTCAATTTTTAGACATAATTTTGTTAATTTTTTATTAGTTGGATTTTTATGTGCAATGCCAACAATAATTACAACTATATATTTTCCGCCTTCTATGTTTGACCCTACAAAAATACAGACCGTTCAAGATGTTGTAAATTGGTTTCAAAATGAAGTTAATGAAGGTTTTTATATTAATTTATTTTTATCTTGGTTTTTGGATATTATTGCTACAGTATCAATTGCATTATTAGTAGAGGGATTAATTTACGATAAGATTAGAACTGCATCATATGCAATAATTAAAACTTTTCAAATGATAATTCCAATATTAGTAACTTCTATCATCACAATAATTATATATTTCTTTGGACTTTCTTTCTTTGTATTTCCAGGCATAATACTCATGATTTTATTTATGTTCACTACGAATATATGTGCTTTGAGACATACTTGGGGTATAGATGCTATTAAATATTCTTTTTCTTTGGTGAAGCCTAAGTTTTTTAAGTCATTATCAATACTTGCTTTTATAGCATTATTTCAAAATGCATTTATAATTACTTTCCCATCTGCACCAATGGATACAAGAGAGGGAGTATTATATTATTTTTTATCTATGATAATACTATATTTCTTTGATACTTATTTTAAAGTATTAATCTCATTATATTTCTTAAATAGAGATTTTGTTACTAGTGCTTCATTAGATGAGGATATTTAATTTTTTATTATATCATTTATTTTTTCTTCTAAGTTTTGAAAACTAGATTCTAATAAATAGTATCTATTATTATCATTTACTAATTCTATTTCATAATTATCTGTTTTAGAATATATATTATAACTTACAGTTTTATTATCTGAAGTATATATTTCTACTTTGTATAATAAATTAGATTTTGTTTGAGCATTATCTTTTATAAGACCATCTGCTTCAAGGTTAGCAATAGAATATAAAGAACTATATATATCATTTTGGTCAATATTTTTATTATTCCAAGTTTTAGTCCAATTAGTAGAGTCAGTTTTTTCTATAGTGTATGAATTATTATTATATGATATAGCTATTTTGTTTATATCATCAATTTTTACAGATGATATAGTTTTATTTATTAAGTCATCTTCAGTTTTATCAAAAATATCTTTAGGGTTAATCGGTGTATTTCCAATCAAATAAACATTTTTATCATTATTAATTTGTGCATATACCAAATTACCAAAATTAGCTTTCATACCAAATTTTATATTTCTTACTTCTTTAGATGAAGAATCTTTTGCTTTTACAATTAAAGCTTCATTATCTGTAAGGCTATATTTAGCTAATATTTCATCGCTTCCTCTGGATAATAATTCTACTGGCTGTATATTATTAAATGCATTTGTTATTGACTCTACTGCATTAGCATCAGCATTATATTTATCATTTACTGTCCATTTATTATCATTAAATTTTATTGTAATTGTTTCGTTTCCATTTCTTGTGATAGTGATTTCGCTTAATTGAGTGTTAATAGTTTTAAATTGAGGCAGAGAGTATCCTTTATTTTTTAATGTAACTGTGAGTATTAAAATTACTGCTAGAACTACAACTATAGAAGAGAGTATTATATATTTCTTTTGAATGTTTGCCATCAAATTATTCTCCATTTTTTAAATTTAAAATTTATTATACAAAAATAAACAAAATTGTAAAGCGTTTATAAATAAAACATATATTTGAATAAATACTAAACATTTTAAGTTATCAATTTTTTGTTGTTCTTTTCCCGCGTACGAGCTGTACCACCTTGCCGCACGGTAATGCTATGCTTTAATTATAACTTCTTAGTTGTGCGGGGGAGTGCCTTTTAATGTACAATTAAATTATAAAATTTATAATAAAAATGCAGTTCTTTTATACCAATACCGAAGGCACTTCCTACGGTCGTCCTGAAGGACTCCCTTCGGTCGTACCGAGTAGGTGCCTATCGGCAAAAAAACTTGGATTTTACCCTTTGGATACGCTTCTTGAAAGTGCAATGCTTTAACTATATATGCTGGAATATGTATAAAGTATAAAATAATCACTATGTTTTGGCTAAAAATGCAGTTTTTTTGCTTCTTTTATACCAATAAAAGAAGTAGGGGTGTGTACCCCAAGGGCACGCTTCGCAGGGGGCAAAGCCACCACAAATAAAAAACTTAAAAATATTTTTTACAAACTTAAAAATTTTCAGTATATATTAAAACAATAATTTTCTATCAATTTTTTGTTGTTCTTTTTCCCGCCGCTACACGGTGTGGACTTCGTCAAAGAACCAAAAAGTGCAAATAAAAAAACGATACCAAACCATAGTAATTATGATTTATATATACATTACAAATTTAAGATAAAATATAAATGGCTCTATTAATAAAAACTCACTTGATAAAACTCTAATTTATTGTTAATATCTTGAATATAATTTATTTCTGAATATATAAACTTTAAATAAATTTATAAAAAAGGAGAATAATACTTATGTCAATAGCATTTTTATTTCCAGGACAAGGTTCTCAAACTGTTGGAATGGGTAAATCTTTATACGACAATGTAGCAGAGTCTAAGGCGATATTTGATAAAGCTGCTAATATATTAGATGATGTAGATATCAAGGCATTATGTTTTGAAGGAACTGAAGAAGATTTAAAGAAAACAGAAAACACTCAGCCTGCTTTGGTTACTGTTGGTATGGCTGTTTATGAGGCTTTAAAAGCTAAAGGAATAAAGGGAGACTATTTTGCAGGTCACAGTTTAGGAGAGATTACTGCTCTTTCTGCTGCTGGATATATTTCTTTTGAAGATGCTGTAAAGATTGCTAGAACTAGGGGACTTCTTATGGCAAAAGCTGGTGCTGATGCTCCTTATGGTATGGCTGCTGTACTTGGTTTGGATTATGATACTGTTTCTAAATGCATGCCTGAAAGCAAAGAAGTAGTTGCTGCTAATTACAACTTAAAAGACCAAATTGTTATATCTGGATTGCTTAGTGCTATAGAATCTGTTACTCCTAAACTTCAAGAGGCTGGTGCTAAGAGGGTTATGCCTTTGAAAGTTTCTGGTGCTTTCCACTCACCATTTATGAAGCCTGCCGCTGATGAACTTAAAAAATTCTTGGATAATGTTCAATTTAATAATAGCGGTAATAAAGTATTATCAAATGTTACGGCAGATGTACATAGCTTCGATAATATAAAAGATAACCTTTACAAACAAATGTTCTCTACTGTAAGATGGTATGACAGCATGATTAATCTTCAAAGTAAAGGCGTTAATAAAATATATGAATGCGGACCTGGTAAGGTTTTAGTTGGTATGTCTAAAAAGATAGCTCCAGAAATAGAGGCTGTTTGCGTATTTGATAATGACTCTCTAAACTCAGTACAATAAAAAATAATTTTTAAATTTTTATAAATAAAAAGGAGGCTTAAAAAAGCCCCCTTTTTTACTATATTTTAAAGGTTTAAATAATTAGATTTTTCCAACCAAATCAATTCCTGGTTTCAAAGTTTTAGCACCTGGTTTCCATTTAGCAGGACAAACTTCGCCGCCATGTTCAGCAACATATTGAGCAGCTTGTACTTTACGTACTAATTCATTAGCATCTCTACCAATGCCCATATCATGTACTTCATAAGCTTTAATTAAACCTTCAGGGTTTACAATAAAGCTTCCGCGTAAATCTTGTCCAACTTCTTCTACAAATACTTCAAAGAATCTTCCTAGTATTCCTGTTGGGTCTCCAAGCATAGTGTATTTTAAGTTTTTAATAGTTGCTGAAGCGTCTGCCCAAGCTTTATGTACGAAATGTGTATCTGCAGATACTGAATATACTTCACAATTAATTTTTTTAAGTTCATCATAAACAGTACCTAAATCTTCTAATTCTGTAGGACATACAAAAGTAAAGTCTGCAGGATAGAAGAAGAATACACTCCATTTACCTAATACATCTTTTGTACTAACCTCTTTAAACTCTCCGTTTTGATAAGCATCAACCTTGAAATCTATAAGTTTTTTATTGATTAAACTCATTATAAAACTCCTTTTATTTATGTTTGTATACTCTAACAATACAGTAAATAATAAATTTTGTCAAGTAAAAAACTGTACAAATTAGTAAAAATTACTAAAAAATATATATATTTTTTAATGTTTAAAATGCCTTATTCCAGTAAATACCATAGCAATGCCATGTTCATTACAAGCATCAATTGACTCTTGGTCTCTTATAGAGCCTCCTGGCTGAATTATAGCTTTAATATTGTATTTAGCACAAGCATCAACTACATCTCTAAATGGGAAGAAAGCATCAGATGCCATTACAACTCCGTCACCAGCGCGCTCCAAAGCATCTTCACAAGCCCATATTCTATTAGTTTGTCCGCTTCCTATACCCTTAGCCATAAAGTCTTTTATTACTACTATAGCATTAGATTTAGCATATTTTACAACCTTCATTCCAAATATTAAGTTTTTCATCTCTTCTTCTGTAGGCTTTTTTTCTGTTACAACTTTATAATCTTCTATTAAAGTAGTATCTTCATCTTGTACAAGTAATCCACCGTCAACTTTAACAACATTTATTTTATCATTAGTATTAGTTTTGTATTTTATAACTCTCAAATTATTTTTAGTTTTTAATACTGCCAAAGCTTCAGGAGTAAAGTCTTTAGCAATAACAATCTCTAAAAATATTTTAATAAGTTCTTTTGCTGTATTCTCATCTACAGTGCTATTAAATGCTACAATTCCTCCAAATATAGAAGTAGGGTCGCAGTTATAAGTTCTATTATAAGCCTCAAATACATTGCTTCCCAAAGCTGCACCGCAAGGAGTAGAGTGTTTTATAGCAGAGCATGCATATTCTTTTTTAGATTCATCAAACTCCAACACTATTTTTAAAGCTATATCCATATCTCTAATATTATTAAATGAAAGCTCTTTTCCGTTTAACTGTTCAAAATCTTTCATAGAGCCTTTATCTGTAGTTGATACATAATAGCTTGCACCTTGATGAGGATTTTCTCCGTATCTTAATTTCTCTTGTAATTCATAAGACATATTTAAATAATTAAGTTTTTTATCTTCCTTGTTTTCTAATGAGTTAAACATAAACTCAGATACTGCAGCATCATAAGCAGAAGTTAAATTGAACACTTTAGAAGCTAAATATTTTTTTGTCTCAAAACTCACTTCGCCTTTTTCCATTTCGCTTTTTACCAAATCATAATCTTTAACATCGCTTATAACAACAACATCTTTAAAAGATTTAGCAGCAGAACGAAGCATAGTAGGTCCGCCTATATCAATAAACTCTATTTTCTCTTCAAATTTCAAATTATCATCTTGAACCTTTTCAAAGAAAGGATAAAGATTAACTATTACCATATCAATAGGAGTGATTCCCCTCTCTTTAATAGTTTCCATATGAATATGGTTATCTCTTATAGCAAGTATTGCACCATGTATTTTAGGGTCTAAAGTTTTTACTCTTCCGTCAAGCATTTCTTTAGCTCCTGTAACTTCAGCAACCTCTATTACAGGTATATTATTTTCTTTTAAATATTTATAGGTTCCGCCTGTAGAAACAATTTCCACATTTTTAGAAGTTAGAAATTTAGCAAAGTCTAATATTCCGTCTTTATAAAATACAGATATCAATGCCCTTTTAATCATAAACAATCTCCATAAAATATAGTTTTTAATGAAAACATTATAATATAAAAGGCACTATTGTAAAGAATGTTTTACTAATAATTTTCAAATTAATAAATATTATTTCTTTTTGCTTTCAACTAATGCTAAAAGTGTTGTGTTATAATCTTTAGCGGATATTGCTTTATTTTGATATATAATATTTTTGTATTTATCATTTCTGTTAAAGTGTTTAGCTCTAAAACCACCTGTCATTTTTAGTTTATATAAAATATCTCCAATAGTTATATGTTCTGGAGGGCATGCTAATGTATATGAAGTTGTAGAGCCATTTACTATTTTTACTATATATTGAGCTTCTTCTAGAGAATCTGCTATATCGTTTAATACAGAAGGGGCAACTCTTAAATCTCTTGCCAAATCATACATAGACATGCATTTTTTATTATTTATAAATCTGTAGGCTATTGTATGCATAAACTCTAAAGCTATCATCTCTTTTTCTGCAAAAGATAATTTTATGTTTGTTACATCTACTCCATAAGATCTGAAATATTGAAGCGAATAAGTTAACTCTGCACCAAATAATATAATTATCCATACAATATAAAGCAATAGTAAAAGCACTGGTATTTGAGCAAATGCACTTGCTGATGATAACTCTGCAGGTTCTATGCTTGTTAGAAGAGAGTTTTCGCTTGTGATAGTTACTATATCATCTAATTGGAAATTATATTTTCTCACCTGTTCATATATATTAGGAGCAAAGTTTGTAAAAAATAAAGCATTGCTGGATATTACTTCTCTTTCATATGTAGCAGCAGATATTCCAGTTCCTTCATCTTCTATTATCCTATAACTTATTCTATCTAATTTTATGTCTGCTAATTCATTTTTATTATTTAAAAGATTTACTTCTCTTACAATATATTCAGTTTTATATTTATCGCTGTCAAATATTTGTTTATAATTTTTTACGTTTATATTTAATTTAAAATATACACTAAATAAAGTGATAATAGCAATAGCCACAAGCACAGAAGATATTAAAGCATTAGACCAATTAACTTTAGTTTGCGGTACTAATACATAAGAAAATAATACAAGCAAACTCATAGCAATAACAGGTGTAACCCAAGATATTAATATTCTTACAATAGCAGGCAAATAATATAAAGCTATAGAAGAATAAGTTATTAAAGTAAAAGATATACCAATAGAAACAGGAATTAATATTAAAAGAGCAATATAGTTTACAGCTACCCTTGGTATAGAAGTTCTTATTTTTACACGCCAAATTTTAATGAGTGATTTTTGAATATTATGAAGTATTAAACTAGCACTTATTAAAGTAGATATTACACCTATAATACCAAAGCTTGCTAAATCTGTATTATCAGCAATATTTAAAATTTGCCTCACCATAGGTTCATAGAAAGGAGCGTTTTTTTCCATCCAATCAAATATTAAAATAAATATATTTTGATAAATATTAAATATTCTAAGTACAAACAAACCAACTATCAATGCTGGTATAAAAGAAAGTGTAACAAGATATGTTAATGATGCTGCTCTTATAGTACAATCATCTTTAAAAAAGTCTGTTATTGCAAATGTTATAACTCTATATAAATTTATAAAGAATCTATATGCAGGGTTTACATTTGCTGTATCTATAGAATAAATTTCCTTTTGAAAAAAAGTTTTGATTTTGTTTGTAAAAATTTTGATTTTAGTCATAAAACACTTCTTGCAAAAAATATTTTTTAATGTATAATTAATGATACAAAAGCGAGGGTGGCGGAACTGGCAGACGCACTAGACTTAGGATCTAGCGCCCTAGGCATGAGGGTTCGATTCCCTCCCCTCGCAAATATCTCTATTTTTTCTCTTCGTCTTTATCTTCAACTTCTATAGAAAATTTACATTTATTACATACCTTTTTATATCCATTATAAGTCTTTATTATTCTCATAGAATTCTTAGTATTACAAAAAGGACAATCTTCATGATTTCTAAACACTATAGAAGATATAACATCAACTATTTTACCAATACCTGATACAAAAAATAGTATTCCAAACATAGAAATAAATATAATAAATACAATAATAATAAATATAATAAATATAATATTCACAATAGTCCCTTTTATAAAATTATAACCTAAAACACTTTTTTTTGAAAGGATAATTTTTATTTTATGCTGTTTAGGAGCCATAGATATTGCACGTTTTTTAGTTAAAATAAAGTAGGTATTCC
>OARM01000051.1_pt1 | contig 76669 bp, 84 predicted proteins | sample 1475591 | NCBI WGS metagenome assembly OARM01 (sample SAMEA3360676, study PRJEB22359) | human gut metagenome | biome: ENVO:urban biome; feature: ENVO:human-associated habitat; material: ENVO:feces | place: Bangladesh | collected 2011
GAAGCAGGAACCCACCGAAATGATTCAGGCGACAGCCTGAACGTAGCAGGGATCCTCGTCCTTCAGGGCGTGGAGGATGTCAACAAACAGGTTGAATTAACTCCGCGCCCTGGTTTTTGACATTACCTACCGCGCGCGATACCGGGTGCCAGGTGAACTGGTTTGCTGGCACACAGCCGTTGGTAGCAATTTCTGATGCTTCTTTACCGCCAATCTCTTGCCGCATCCATTCCCGCGCAGCTTCTGGCGACAGTACCAGCGGGCGGCGGTCATGAATATCTACCAGACCCTGGTCTGCTGCTGCAGTGACAATTAAAAATCCTTCGGCTTCGTCACCGCGCTCAAACGGTGTGCTACCTATCGCGGCCATAAAAACAGGTTGTCCGTCAGCACGATAGATAAAATAAGGCTGTTTTTTGTCGCCTTCTTTTTTCCACTCAAACCAGCCATCGGCAAAACAGATTGCCCGACCATGTTGCCAGAGCGGTTTAAACATACGACTGGTGGCCGCAGTTTCTACGCGGGCGTTAATCAGCGGCGGTTTATCCCACCATCCGGGAGCATATCCCCAGAAAACCGGATCCAGATGAAGGTGTTCATCACGTTCACTGAGCAGAAGAACTTTGGTTCCCGGCGCGACGTTGTATCTGCCAATGGGTTCGGGATCATAGGGAATATCGCGTTCAATATCTTCCGCGAGAAGCGCAAGGTAATCTTCACGCGTTTGGGATTGGGCAAAGCGTCCACACATAGCAACCTCCTGAGAGCACACTGAAAAGAATAGGAGAGGGGGCGGGTAAAATCTATGTGGTACAGAGGCAACGATATTCCCGCTGTTGGCCACAGCGGGAATGAGGGATTACTTCTGAATTAAATAACGAATGGTCGGCCCGTCTTGCTGAATATCCAGCACCGTATAGCCGTGATTACGAGCATCCAGTGGAATATTATTGATCGACTGCGGACAGTCGCTCACCACTTCCAGGATCTCACCTTTTTTTAACTGCGGCATCGCCTCAAGGGTTGCGACTGCCGGATAAGGGCAGGGTTCACCCACCATATCAAGACGGTAATCAGGAATGATATTTTTCATGCGATCTCCTTAGCAGTCTGCGGTGCCGCACGGCGGAAGAAGCGTTTTTCCCAGCCGATAATCAACATCAGCGCAGTAAACAACAGCAAATATGTCACCAGCAGGCCACCCATCGGGCCAAAGGTTTTCAGCAGGTTGATTTTGTCCCAGTCGGTGGCCAGCGCCGGAGCGAAATCATCCCAGTAATACGCCAGAATGGTTGAGCCGATCACATTGCCCAGACCGACCCACCAGTAGTGCACCTGACCTTCTACCGCGCGGTACATCCAACCGGTTTCGCAGCCGCCTGCCAGCACGATGCCAAAACCAAACAGTAAACCACCAATTACCGCGTTTGGTCCCGCCCACATGATTTTGGGTTCAACGCCTAACTGTACGTAACTGAAGATCCCGATGGCACTCACCGCCATACCGATAATGATTGCTTTCGCCATATGGGTACGTCCGGTGATCCACATATCGCGGAACGCCGAAGTAAAGCAGATTTGCGCACGTTCAATCAGTAAACCAAAGCCGACGCCAAACAGCATTGCCAGCCCCAGTTTTGGTTGGTTCATCGCCGTGAGCAGCGCCCAGCCCAGCATACCGAAAAAGACCAGCATCCCGAGACGAAAACGACGCCGCGCCTGATCCGGTTTTTGCGTCAGCGGTGAGGCGGCAGAAACTTTCTGCATTTTCACGGGAATACGGAAGATGGGCAGCAGGGTAAAGCGTGCGCCAAACCATGAACCAATGGCAGTGGCGATGGCAAAGAACCAGGCATGCAGCGAGAACTGAGGAATACCGGTAAAGAACGCCGCCAGGTTACAGCCCATTGCCAGACGCGCGCCAAAACCAGCGATAATACCGCCAATAATGGCCTGCATAATGCGGATACGGCTGCGTGGCATGCGCAGTTTGACATTGTTGGCCCACAGCGCTGCGGCAAAGCAGCCGCCAAACATGCCGAGGATCATCATCCCGTCGATGCGGGTTAATGGCGATCCTTCCAGATGGATAATTTTAAAATAACCCCACTCTTCAGCATGGACGCCAAACAGCTGCAGGAGCTGGCCGCCCCAACGGGTAAATTCACCCGTGACAGCCCAAAAGGTGCCAGTAATGCCAAAATAGTAAGTGGAGAGAATACCCGCCGCGATGACCGCAGGGATGGGTGCCCAGAATTTAATCAACCAGGCGTGTTTGAATTGCTGCCATGACATGAATGTAGCCTCTGAACTCAGAAGGTTTGAAACAAGAGTCGCGAATCATACATCATGCAAATTTATTTTCGGGGTAATAATTCACAAAAATAATAGTTAGATCAAATTTCTCTCTGAACCTGGAAAGGCTGGCGACATCAGGGCTTTAATGCCACAATCCTCTTTTCTTCTCATGCAGGACGAATGATGAAAAAACTCGCAATTGCAGGCGCGCTCATGTTGCTGGCGGGCTGTGCCGAAGTCGAAAACTATAACAATGTCGTGAAAACCCCCGCGCCGGACTGGCTGGCGGGCTACTGGCAGACCAAAGGGCCGCAACGTGCGCTGGTCAGTCCGGAAGCGATAGGCAGCCTGATTGTCACTAAAGAGGGCGATACCCTGGATTGCCGTCAGTGGCAGCGGGTGATTGCCGTGCCGGGCAAGTTGACATTGATGTCAGATGATCTCACTAACGTTACCGTAAAACGTGAGCTGTACGAGGTTGAGCGTGACGGTAACACCATTGAGTACGATGGTATGACGATGGAGCGTGTGGATCGCCCGACGGCAGAGTGTGCCGCCGCGCTGGATAAAGCGCCGTTACCGACGCCACTGCCGTAATGAAATCTCCCCGGCTTGCCGCCGGGGATGAATTTAAATCACCTCTTCGATAACCCACACGCTGACGCTGCCGCCGTTGCAAAAGAAGGTCGCTTCGCCGTTTTCGTCGGTTACTACGCTCTCTTGCCGGTTCCCCAGAAAATCACGCCAGGTTTTATTGCCGTAATTCTCTCCCAGATGAATGGTTTTTTCGCCATCATCCCCGTTCGACATGACCACCACGCAGCCGGGATATTCGTCGGTGCCACTGCGGCTAAAGGCAATGCAGTTCGGATGGTCGAAAAATAACGTCTGTACACCGTGGGCGAAACGCTGACGGGCGAGAATTAACTCATCAAGCTGTTCGATTATTGGCATATCTATTGGATAGGTTTGCCCGTCACCACCGACATCTTCGTAATGCGCACCGTAGAGGTCCGGATAGAACACCGAAGGAACGCCATTTTCCCGCAACAAAATTAGAGCATACGCCAGCGGTTTAAACCACGGTTCGACCGGCGCTTCGAGGGCTTGCAACGGTTGGGTGTCGTGATTGGCAACGAGCGTCACGGCGTGGAAAGGATCGGCTTCCACTAATGTACCCGTGAAAATCTGCGTCATGTCGTAGTCGCGCCCCATGCGCGATGCTTCATGGAATTTCATCTGCAGCGGCGCATCAAACAGCATGGTTTTGCCTTCCACCTGATCAATATACGTTTGCAGCTTATCAACTTCATGCGACCAGTATTCCGCCACAATAAACAGCGGCTTTGGCGCAACTTCTTGTACGTGTTCGATCCACTCTTTATAAAACCATGCCGGTATATGTTTGACCGCATCAAGACGAAAACCGTCGCATTGCGTTTGTTCCATCACCCAGCGCGCCCAGTATTTAATCTCTTCCGTCACGGCATGATTGCGGAAATCGATATTCTCGCCCATCAGATAATCGAAATTACCTAATTCATCATCAACCTGATCGTTCCAGCCTTCGCCGGTGTAGTCGTTAACAATTTTAAATATGCCATCTTCATCAGGGTTTTCGATATGGTCGATACCGCTAAAACATTTGAAATCCCAGATAAACTGCGAGTATTGCCCGGCACGAGCGGGGAAGGTGTAACGCGTCCAGCCTTCACACTCAATGATTTCTTCGTCAATTTGCGTACGGTCATCAGCATTTACACGCTGCACGCGAATAGCTTCTTTTTCATCCGCGCCCATTTTGTGGTTGACTACCACGTCCAACAGCACCGCAATGTCATTACGTTTCAGGGCGTCAATGGCGGCCAGCAGTTGTGCTTTATCGCCATATTTAGTAGGGATGCTGCCTTTCTGATCAAACTCACCTAAATCAAATAAATCATAGGAGTCGTAGCCGACCGAATACCCGCCCGATGCGCCTTTATAGGTGGGCGGCAACCAGACCATATTGATACCAATATCATTAAAACCGTCGGCGCGCTCGGCCAGTTCAGGCCAGAGCTTACCGCCTTCCGGGTAATACCAGTGAAAACATTGTAACAGCGTGGGATTACGCATTCTTCGACTCCATTCAAGGGGAACATTAGAAGCGTAGCCGTAATCGGATTATTCGCGAGCCATCGACTCATTCAGATTCAAAAGAGGTTATCCTGCGGAGCCAGCACAAAGCCGCCCTGATCGCCATAGGCACTTAACACCGATTTTTGCACCGATGACTGACCGACCAGTTTCGCCAGTTCATCCATCCGAATCTGTAATAACTGCTTTACCTTGCTTTCGTTGTCGAGAATCAGGCGCAGCATCGGGCGGAGCTGCTCCTGCATCGTGGTGGACGGGTCAATCTCTTCAGTCAAATGTGCAATCTCCTGCACCGCATTAACATACGCCATTTCGCTGGCGATGAGTTCGTCCCATTGTTCTTCCGTTGCCAGGCGTAACATGAGCTGGCTTTTTTCGACGAGTTGTTGCCAGGCGAAATACAAATGCGGTGCGTGGTTCATCAGACTGGGTCCTGAATCAAAGAAGGGGAGAGTAACGACTCTTTCCAGGCATCGGCAATATTGCGCATTAATGCTTCCACTTCTTCGACTGCGGAGACATCGTTGCGTAAATTGGCTTGCAGCAAGCGCCTGACCATATAGCTATAAAGAGCAATCAAGTTTTGGGTTAATTCGTCTTTGCTCTCTTCATCAAGACTCACCCGCAGTCCGTTCTCAATGATGTTGATCGCTTTTGACAAAGAGACGCCTTTGCCTTGCTGATTGTTGTCCTGCATAAACAGGCGCGCTCTAACCAGTGCGCTCAGCACTCCATCAAATAGCATGGTGACCAGCTGCTGCTGGCTGGCGCTCATTACAGCGCTTTCGACGCCAATTTGTGCATAGGCTTTTGAGCCGCTCGCGGTATACATGCTGACCTCCGTGATCAGGAATTACTCATTGCAGTAAATTGTTGGCTGAGATAGGTACTGGTGTTATTCAGTTTGCTCATCATGGTATCTAATTGCGTAAACTGTGCAGTGTAACGCGCCACGGTGTCATCAATGCTGGCACTGACGGATAGATACTGTTTGGTCAGTTTTTTCAGTGTGGCGTTAATACTGTCCTGTGCGCTATCAATAATGCCATCATCGGCAAGGTAACCTTTTACCTCGGTGGCAATTTTGGTGGTAATTCCTGTTTCTTTACCATCGCCTACCAGCAATTCACGTACGGATGCTGTATTTTCATTCAGGACTTTTTTGAGTTTATCATCATCAATTTTCAGCTTACCCGTCGTGCCGTCCTGCTTAATCCCGATCTCGTTTAATGTTTTGAAGGCACCGTCGCTGGCACCGTTTGCAAATTGTGCGCGGATGCCGCTTTGAATTGTACGTACAACGCTGTCTCCGAGAAGTGCACCATTATTTTTATCTTGTGCTTCAGCACCTGGGTCTACTTCTTTATATTTTGTCAGGGTGTTAAAGGTGTCAATGAGGGAGTTATATGAATCCACCCAGCCTTTAATTGCTTCGGTTGCTTTATCGTTGCTTTTTGTCACCGTGACCCGGACGTCAGTGACTTTTTTGGTCAAATCGAGAGTCACTCCCTGAGGAGCATCGGTAATTTTGTTACTTGAACGTTCAATATCGATACCGTTAACGTTTAGCTGTGCATTTTGCGCGTTAACCAGTTCCTTCATATTCCCGGTGTTGGTCTTGCTGTCATAAGCCAGCAGATCATTTAATTTACTGTCACCCTCAACAGATATGGTCATTTTATTGGCCAGACCTTCACTGGCGGTCAATACCAATTGATAGTTACCATCTTTGACTTTAACGATACTAGCGGAAATTCCACTATCGGCATCGTTAATGGCTTTGCTGATCTCATCCAATGACGTCTGATCTTTATTGAGCTTGATTTCCAGCGGCTCTTTACGACCGTCTTGGGTAATTTTTATTGTGCGTGTATCTGATGACTCATCACCCAGTGCATCTTTTGTTGATGCAATGATTGTCGGGGAATCAGTTCGTAAAGATTGCGCCTGCGCCAGTTGGGTTACGCTGATGGTATAGATACCGGGAGCAGCACCTGCTTCGGTGGAAACTTTAAGGTCTTCATTGCTACTGGTAACGGTAGTGCTTTTGAACAGATCGGCTTTATTTAACGCAGTATTTGCAGTCTGGAATTTTTCTAATGCACTTTTTAATGTGCCATAGGCTGTCAGACGTGCGGTATTGTCACTCTGTTGCTGAGTAATTGGGTTTAAGCGTTTTTTTTCAGCGATGGTCAGGTTGTTTAGCAATGTATCCAGCGGCAGATTCGAACCAACGCCAAGAGATGTAAATGAAGCCATACCTAATTCCTTTTGATTGCAAACAGTAGATAAGCGGGTTATCGGCAATTTGTGCGCAAAGTTTAATAGTTGATTCACGAAGATGATGCGCAGAGTAGAGTTGTATATTACGGATATTTCAGCCGTTAAGAAAAAACAGGAGAGAAACTAAAATTTTCTAAAGTTCGAAATTCAGGTGCCGATACAAGGGGTACGGTGAGAAACCGTGGGCAACAGCCCAATAACATCAAGTTGTAATTGATAAGGAAAAGATCATGGCACAAGTCATTAATACAAACAGCCTGTCGCTGTTGACCCAGAATAACCTGAACAAATCTCAGTCTTCTCTGAGCTCCGCCATTGAACGTCTCTCTTCTGGCCTGCGTATTAACAGTGCTAAAGATGACGCAGCAGGTCAGGCGATTGCTAACCGTTTTACAGCAAATATTAAAGGTCTGACTCAGGCTTCCCGTAACGCGAATGATGGTATTTCTGTTGCGCAGACCACTGAAGGTGCGCTTTCTGAAATCAACAATAACTTACAGCGTATTCGTGAATTGTCAGTACAGGCCACTAATGGTACAAACTCTGACTCCGACCTGAATTCAATTCAGGATGAAATTACACAACGCCTTAGTGAAATTGATCGTGTTTCTAACCAGACACAATTTAATGGTGTAAAAGTTCTGGCTTCTGATCAGACTATGAAAATTCAAGTAGGTGCGAACGATGGTGAAACCATTGAGATTGCCCTTGATAAAATTGATGCTAAAACCTTGGGGCTTGATAACTTTAGCGTAGCACCAGGAAAAGTTCCAATGTCCTCTGCGGTTGCACTTAAGAGCGAAGCCGCTCCTGACTTAACTAAGGTAAATGCAACTGATGGTAGTGTGGGAGGTGCTAAAGCATTCGGTAGCAATTATAAAAATGCTGATGTTGAAACTTATTTTGGTACCGGTAATGTACAAGATACAAAGGATACAACTGATGCGACCGGTACTGCAGGAACAAAAGTTTATCAAGTACAGGTGGAAGGGCAGACTTATTTTGTTGGTCAAGATAATAATACCAACACGAACGGTTTTACATTATTGAAACAAAACTCTACAGGTTATGAAAAAGTTCAGGTGGGTGGTAAGGATGTTCAGTTAGCAAACTTTGGTGGTCGTGTAACTGCATTTGTTGAAGATAATGGTTCTGCCACATCAGTTGATTTAGCTGCGGGTAAAATGGGTAAAGCATTAGCTTATAATGATGCACCAATGTCTGTTTATTTTGGGGGAAAAAACCTAGATGTCCACCAAGTACAAGATACCCAAGGGAATCCTGTACCTAATTCATTTGCTGCTAAAACATCAGACGGCACCTACATTGCAGTAAATGTAGATGCCGCTACAGGTAACACGTCTGTTATTACTGATCCTAATGGTAAGGCAGTTGAATGGGCAGTAAAAAATGATGGTTCTGCACAGGCAATTATGCGTGAAGATGATAAGGTTTATACAGCCAATATCACGAATAAGACGGCAACCAAAGGTGCTGAACTCAGTGCCTCAGATTTGAAAGCCTTAGCAACCACAAATCCATTATCCAAATTAGACGAAGCTTTGGCAAAAGTTGATAAGTTGCGCAGTTCTTTGGGTGCAGTACAAAACCGTTTCGACTCTGCCATCACCAACCTTGGCAACACCGTAAACAACCTGTCTTCTGCCCGTAGCCGTATAGAAGATGCTGACTACGCAACCGAAGTGTCTAACATGTCTCGTGCGCAGATCCTGCAACAAGCGGGTACCTCTGTTCTGGCACAGGCTAACCAGACCACGCAGAACGTACTGTCTCTGCTGCGTTAATTTACACTTATCGCTCAAACCCCGCCACCGGCGGGGTTTTTTCTGCATGGAATTTACCGGTAACCCCCAAATAACCCCTCATTTCACCCACTAATCGTCCGATTAAAAACCCTGCAGAAACGGATAATCATGCCGATAACTCATATAACGCAGGGCTGTTTATCGTGAATTCACTCTATACCGCTGAAGGTGTAATGGATAAACACTCGCTGTGGCAGCGTTATGTCCCGCTGGTGCGTCACGAAGCATTGCGCCTGCAGGTTCGACTGCCCGCGAGCGTGGAACTTGACGATCTGCTACAGGCGGGCGGCATTGGGTTACTTAATGCCGTCGAACGCTATGACGCCCTACAAGGAACGGCATTTACAACTTACGCAGTGCAGCGTATCCGTGGCGCTATGCTGGATGAACTTCGCAGCCGTGACTGGGTGCCGCGCAGCGTGCGACGCAACGCGCGTGAAGTGGCACAGGCAATAGGGCAACTGGAGCAGGAACTTGGCCGCAACGCCACGGAAACTGAGGTAGCGGAACGTTTAGGGATCGATATTGCCGATTATCGCCAAATGTTGCTCGACACCAATAACAGCCAGCTCTTCTCCTACGATGAGTGGCGCGAAGAGCACGGCGATAGCATCGAACTGGTTACTGATGATCATCAGCGAGAAAACCCGCTACAACAACTGCTGGACAGTAATCTGCGCCAGCGAGTGATGGAAGCTATCGAAACGTTGCCGGAGCGCGAAAAACTGGTATTAACCCTCTATTACCAGGAAGAGCTGAATCTCAAAGAGATTGGCGCGGTGCTGGAGGTCGGGGAATCGCGGGTCAGTCAGTTACACAGCCAGGCCATTAAACGGTTACGCACTAAACTGGGTAAGTTATAACGTCAGTAAATGCCGCACTTTAATTTTGACTACCAGGAGTTCTTAATGATGGTGCAGCACCTGAAAAGACGGCCATTAAGCCGCTATCTTAAAGACTTTAAACACAGCCAGACCCATTGCGCGCATTGCCGTAAATTACTCGATCGCATTACCTTAGTTCGCGACGGCAAAATAGTGAATAAAATCGAGATTTCCCGCCTGGACACGCTGCTTGATGAAAATGGCTGGCAAGTGGAACAACAATCATGGGCGGCATTGTGCCGATTTTGCGGTGATTTACATTGCAAAACGCAGAGTGATTTTTTCGATATTATCGGCTTTAAGCAATTTCTTTTTGAGCAAACTGAAATGAGCCCAGGTACGGTGCGTGAATATGTCGTTCGTCTGCGCCGTTTGGGGAATCATCTACACGAGCAAAATATTTCCCTCGATCAGCTGCAGGACGGTTTCCTTGATGAAATCCTCGCCCCGTGGCTGCCCACCACCAGCACCAACAATTACCGCATCGCATTACGGAAGTATCAACACTATCAGCGTCAAACGTGTACCGGACTTGTGCAGAAATCCTCCAGCCTGCCTGCTTCTGATATATATTAAATAAGAATAAGATGTAGCGGAGTTGTTTTTGTGTTTACAAACAATGGCTCTACACTGCAAACAGACATAACAACATTCGGGGTGAATATGAAATTAGCACATCTGGGACGTCAGGCATTGATGGGTGTGATGGCCGTGGCGCTGGTTGCGGGCATGAGCGTTAAAAGTTTTGCAGATGAAGGTCTGCTTAATAAAGTCAAAGAGCGCGGCACGCTGCTGGTAGGGCTGGAAGGAACTTATCCGCCGTTCAGTTTTCAGGGGGATGACGGCAAATTAACCGGTTTTGAAGTGGAATTTGCCCAACAGCTGGCAAAACATCTTGGCGTTGAGGCGTCACTAAAACCGACCAAATGGGACGGTATGCTGGCGTCGCTGGACTCTAAACGCATTGATGTGGTGATTAATCAGGTCACCATTTCTGACGAGCGCAAGAAAAAATACGATTTCTCTACCCCTTACACCATTTCCGGTATTCAGGCGCTGGTGAAAAAAGGTAACGAAGGCACCATTAAAACGGCTGCTGATCTGAAAGGCAAAAAAGTGGGTGTCGGTCTGGGCACCAACTATGAAGAGTGGCTGCGGCAGAATGTTCAGGGCGTCGATGTGCGTACCTATGATGATGACCCGACCAAATATCAGGATCTGCGCGTAGGCCGTATCGATGCGATCCTCGTTGATCGTCTGGCGGCGCTGGATCTGGTGAAGAAAACCAACGATACGCTGGCAGTAACCGGTGAAGCATTCTCCCGTCAGGAGTCTGGCGTGGCGCTGCGTAAAGGAAATGAAGACCTGCTGAAAGCGGTGAATGATGCAATTGCGGAAATGCAAAAAGATGGCACTCTGCAAGCTCTTTCCGAAAAATGGTTTGGTGCTGATGTGACCAAATAATCAGCATAATGACAAAAAAGGGCGCTTTCACCAGCGCCTTTTTTATTTACGCGTTTTCAGCGTGCATAATAAGAAAATCACAACAACACACATCGGAGGCTGTTATGCCACTGCATAATTTAACCCGTTTTCCACGGTTGGAGTTTATCGGCGCGCCAACGCCGCTCGAATATCTGCCGCGCTTTTCTGATTATCTTGGACGGGAAATTTTCATCAAACGGGATGACGTCACACCCATGGCAATGGGCGGCAATAAATTACGTAAGCTGGAATTTCTCGCGGCAGATGCCCTGCGCGAAGGTGCCGATACGCTGATTACTGCCGGCGCGATCCAGTCTAACCATGTGCGCCAGACTGCCGCAGTCGCGGCGAAACTCGGTCTGCACTGCGTGGCGCTGCTGGAAAATCCTATTGGCACAACCGCAGAAAACTATTTAACCAACGGCAATCGTTTGTTGCTGGATCTGTTCAATACCCAGATTGAAATGTGCGATGCACTGACCGATCCCAATGCCCAACTGGAAGAGCTGGCGACGCGAGTCGAAGCACAAGGCTTTCGCCCGTATGTCATTCCGGTTGGCGGTTCTAATGCTCTTGGCGCGCTAGGTTATGTGGAGAGTGCGCTGGAAATCGCGCAACAGTGTGAAGGGGCGGTTAATATTTCGTCGGTGGTAGTCGCATCGGGCAGTGCCGGAACTCACGCCGGACTGGCTGTTGGGCTGGAACACCTGATGCCTGAAAGCGAACTGATTGGCGTGACCGTGTCGCGTTCCGTTGCCGATCAGTTGCCGAAAGTGGTTAACCTACAACAGGCGATTGCGAAAGAACTGGAGCTGACCGCATCAGCGGAAATTTTACTCTGGGATGACTATTTTGCACCTGGCTACGGCGTGCCGAACGACGAAGGCATGGAAGCAGTGAAATTGCTGGCGCGGCTGGAAGGCATTCTGCTTGATCCTGTGTATACCGGAAAAGCGATGGCGGGGCTGATTGGCGGTATCAGTCAGAAACGCTTCAAAGATGAAGGGCCGATTCTGTTTATTCATACCGGCGGCGCGCCTGCGCTGTTCGCCTATCATCCCCACGTTTAGCTCCGGAAACGCTCATGCAAGAAAGTATACAACTGGTTATTGATTCCTTGCCGTTCCTGCTGAAAGGGGCTGGGTATACCCTGCAACTCAGTATCGGCGGCATGTTTTTTGGCTTACTACTCGGGTTTATTCTCGCGCTGATGCGCCTGTCGCCAATCTGGCCCGTGCGCTGGCTGGCGCGTTTTTATATCTCTATTTTTCGTGGTACGCCGCTCATCGCACAACTGTTTATGATCTATTACGGCCTGCCGCAGTTTGGTATCGAATTAGATCCCATTCCGTCAGCAATGATTGGTCTGTCGCTGAACACTGCCGCCTATGCCGCCGAAACGCTGCGCGCCGCCATTTCTTCTATTGATAAAGGTCAGTGGGAAGCCGCTGCCAGTATTGGTATGACGCCGTGGCAGACCATGCGTCGCGCGATTTTGCCACAGGCGGCGCGGGTGGCGTTGCCGCCGCTGTCGAACAGCTTTATCAGTCTGGTAAAAGATACGTCGCTGGCCGCGACAATCCAGGTGCCGGAGCTGTTCCGTCAGGCGCAGTTGATTACCTCGCGCACGCTGGAGGTGTTCACCATGTACCTGGCGGCTTCGCTCATCTACTGGATCATGGCGACAGTGTTATCGACGTTGCAGAACCATTTTGAGAATCAACTTAATCGCCAGGAGAGAGAACCAAAATGAGTGCCATTGAAGTTAAGAACCTGGTGAAAAAATTTCACGGTCAGACGGTGCTGCACGGTATCGACCTCGAGGTAAAGCCTGGCGAAGTGGTGGCAATTATCGGTCCGAGTGGTTCCGGCAAAACCACGTTGCTACGCAGCATAAATCTGCTGGAACAACCGGAAGCGGGAACGATCACCGTTGGCGATATCACTATTGATACTGCACGTTCATTAAGTCAGCAAAAATCGCTGATTCGCCAGTTGCGTCAGCACGTCGGGTTTGTCTTCCAGAACTTTAATTTGTTTCCGCATCGTACGGTGCTGGAAAACATTATTGAAGGGCCGGTGATCGTCAAAGGCGAACCGAAAGAAGAGGCCACGGCGCGCGCTCGCGAGCTGCTGGCGAAAGTTGGGCTGGCCGGTAAAGAAACCAGCTATCCACGTCGTTTGTCTGGCGGTCAACAGCAGCGTGTTGCGATTGCGCGAGCGCTGGCAATGCGTCCTGAGGTGATTTTGTTTGACGAGCCAACGTCGGCGCTGGATCCAGAGCTGGTGGGCGAGGTCCTGAACACCATCCGCCAGCTGGCGCAGGAAAAGCGCACGATGGTGATTGTGACGCACGAAATGAGCTTTGCCCGGGATGTTGCGGACCGGGCGATCTTTATGGACCAGGGGCGGATAGTCGAGCAGGGGGCCGCAAAAGCGTTATTTGCCGATCCCCAGCAGCCTCGCACCCGCCACTTCCTCGAGAAGTTTCTGCTGCAATAATAAGAAAAAATCAGCCCCGACGATTCACCTGTCGGGGCGGGACGCCATTTCAAACGTGATAAAACTGCTTAACAAATCAGCATAACTCATTAATAACATAAGAGAATGCGATGGCTTGCAAAAGTAATTCATTGCCTGAATAATATAAATTATATATAAATCTTATTTATGTGATAGTTTGAATTATCATTATAAATGATACTCACTCTCAGGGGCGTTGCGGTTTACTATGCAGGATACGGATTTTTTCAGCTGGCGTCGCACGATGCTGTTGCGTTTTCAGAGGATGGAGGCCGCAGAAGAGGTCTACCATGAAATAGAGCTTCAGGCTCAGCAGCTGGAGTACGATTACTATTCGTTATGTGTTCGCCACCCGGTACCATTCACGCGACCTAAAGTGGCTTTCTACACCAATTACCCTGAGGCGTGGGTTAGTTATTATCAGGCAAAAAACTTTCTCGCAATTGATCCGGTGCTGAACCCTGAAAACTTTAGTCAGGGCCATTTAATGTGGAATGATGACTTATTCAGCGAAGCACAGCCGTTATGGGAAGCCGCGCGCGCGCATGGTTTACGCCGCGGTGTCACTCAGTATTTAATGCTGCCAAACCGGGCGTTGGGCTTTTTGTCCTTTTCCCGTAGCAGCGCGCGCGAAATACCCATTCTTAGTGATGAACTGCAATTAAAAATGCAGTTACTGGTGCGCGAAAGTCTGATGGCTCTGATGCGTTTAAATGATGAAATAGTGATGACGCCAGAGATGAATTTCAGCAAGCGCGAAAAAGAAATTTTGAAATGGACGGCGGAAGGGAAGACATCAGCAGAGATAGCGATGATTTTGTCAATCTCTGAGAATACGGTCAATTTTCATCAGAAAAACATGCAGAAAAAAATCAATGCACCGAATAAGACCCAGGTTGCCTGTTACGCGGCCGCTACTGGCTTAATTTGATCTCTTTTCTCTGTTACGTGCCAGATGCAAAAACCGGCTGAAAGGCACGCTCTCAGCCGGTTTTATATTACTGACGGTAGGCTTGTTTAATTTGCTTAACCGTTTTGGAAAATACTGCAGCCTGGGTTTCGTCTTCGATCAGCGCAAGCTGTTTTTCCATCTTTAACATCACGCGGCCCGCGTCAGCTTGTCCCATCGCCTGCAGCATCAGCGTCAGCATCGCTTTCAGGCAGGAGACTTCATTTGCCAGTTCTTGATTATTCTCGGCAGTAGAAAAATCAGGCGTACTCATTTATTTTCCTCGTCATGTTGCAATGAAAATTTGCGGTGAAAAATGTTAAGGCGGCGGAGTATACCATAAGCTTTGCTAAAAATAGCAGTGGTTGTTTTTTGAGCGTGCCGTCAACGGTGCTATTAAATGCGTTAATATAATGACCAATAAATATTTTTATCATGAATGTTTTTTGCCCGTATTGTTCGGGTTAATTAATGTTACATATTCAGCGGGCTGATTTTCATTTTTGCTGAATAAAGGTAATTTTTGTCACATTTCGTCGCAGGGCTTACTGTGAAACGATCCGGTAAGCCGTTGGTGACGGGCGTGACCATAACTGTGGACAATCGAATTGACAAAAACGAGAGAAAAATCGAATACCCACCATTTTTAACGTTTCAAAGTTGCAATAAAAACCGCTAATATACGAATGACTAACTATCAGTAGCGTTATCCCTATTTCTGGAGATATTCCTTTGATCAACGTTCTACTTGTTGATGACCACGAACTGGTGCGCGCAGGGATACGACGCATTCTGGAAGATATAAAGGGTATAAAAGTCGTCGGCGAGGCATCGTGCGGTGAAGACGCCGTTAAGTGGTGCCGGACAAATTCCGTTGACGTGGTGCTAATGGACATGAGTATGCCGGGCATTGGCGGCCTTGAGGCGACGCGCAAAATCGCGCGTTCCACAGCTGATGTCAAAATCATCATGCTTACGGTCCATACAGAAAACCCTTTACCAGCGAAAGTCATGCAGGCCGGTGCTGCGGGCTACCTCAGCAAAGGTGCGGCTCCGCAGGAAGTCGTGAGTGCGATCCGTTCTGTCTATTCAGGGCAGCGTTACATTGCTTCTGACATCGCTCAACAAATGGCATTAAGCCAGATCGAACCAGAAAAAACAGAAAGCCCATTTGCCAGTTTGTCTGAACGTGAATTGCAGATTATGCTGATGATCACCAAGGGCCAGAAGGTCAATGAGATCTCAGAACAGCTCAATCTCAGTCCGAAAACGGTGAACAGCTACCGCTATCGTATGTTCAGTAAACTAAACATTCATGGCGATGTTGAGCTGACTCACCTGGCAATTCGCCATGGTCTGTGTAATGCGGAGACATTATCAAGTCAGTGAGTGATCAGTTTGACGCAAAAGCGTTTTTAAAAACCGTAACCAGCCAGCCAGGCGTTTATCGCATGTACGATGCTGGTGGTACGGTTATCTATGTCGGCAAAGCGAAAGACCTGAAAAAACGGCTTTCCAGCTATTTCCGCAGCAACCTCGCTTCGCGCAAAACCGAAGCGCTGGTCGCCCAGATCCAGCAAATTGATGTAACGGTTACTCACACAGAAACCGAAGCGCTGTTGCTGGAACACAACTACATCAAACTCTATCAGCCGCGTTACAACGTTTTGCTACGCGATGATAAATCTTATCCTTTTATCTTCCTGAGTGGCGATACCCACCCGCGTCTGGCGATGCATCGTGGTGCGAAGCATGCCAAAGGTGAATATTTCGGCCCGTTCCCGAATGGCTATGCCGTACGTGAAACACTGGCGCTACTGCAAAAGATATTCCCCATTCGCCAGTGCGAAAATAGTGTTTATCGTAATCGCTCGCGTCCGTGTCTGCAATATCAGATAGGGCGCTGTCTGGGACCGTGCGTTGAAGGACTGGTGAGTGAAGAAGAATACGCTCAGCAGGTCGAGTATGTGCGCCTGTTTTTGTCTGGCAAAGATGATCAGGTGCTTACGCAACTGATTAGCCGTATGGAAACTGCCAGCCAGAATCTGGAGTTTGAAGAAGCGGCACGTATTCGCGACCAAATTCAGGCGGTGCGACGCGTCACCGAAAAACAGTTTGTTTCCAATACCGGCGACGACCTCGACGTTATTGGTGTGGCGTTCGATGCGGGCATGGCTTGTGTCCACGTATTGTTCATTCGTCAGGGCAAAGTGCTCGGCAGCCGCAGCTATTTCCCGAAAGTGCCTGGCGGTACGGAACTGAGCGAGGTGGTAGAAACCTTCGTAGGCCAGTTCTATTTACAAGGCAGCCAGATGCGCACCTTACCGGGTGAGATCCTGCTCGATTTTAATCTTAGCGATAAAACGCTGCTCGCCGATTCCCTTTCAGAACTGGCGGGACGCAAGATTAATGTTCAAACCAAACCTCGCGGCGATAGGGCGCGTTATCTGAAACTCGCGCGCACCAATGCGGCGACGGCCTTAACCAGCAAACTTTCGCAGCAATCTACCGTTCACCAGCGACTGACCGCGCTTGCCAGCGTGTTGAAATTGCCGGAAGTGAAGCGGATGGAGTGCTTTGACATCAGCCATACCATGGGCGAACAAACCGTCGCTTCCTGTGTGGTGTTTGATGCTAACGGCCCGCTGCGTGCGGAGTATCGGCGCTATAACATTACAGGCATCACGCCGGGCGATGATTATGCGGCGATGAATCAGGTGCTGCGTCGGCGTTATGGTAAAGCCATTGACGACAGTAAGATCCCGGATGTGATCCTTATCGACGGCGGCAAAGGCCAGCTTGCGCAGGCGAAAAATGTCTTCGCCGAACTGGATGTCTCATGGGATAAAAATCATCCACTGCTACTTGGCGTTGCCAAAGGAGCAGATCGTAAGGCTGGGCTGGAAACACTGTTCTTTGAGCCGGAAGGTGAGGGATTCAGTTTGCCGCCAGATTCTCCCGCGCTGCATGTTATCCAGCATATTCGCGATGAATCACACGATCACGCGATTGGCGGGCACCGTAAAAAACGGGCGAAGGTCAAAAATACCAGCTCCCTGGAAACCATTGAAGGCGTCGGGCCAAAACGTCGGCAAATGTTGTTGAAATATATGGGCGGTTTGCAAGGTTTACGTAACGCCAGCGTCGAGGAAATTGCAAAAGTGCCGGGTATTTCGCAAGGTCTGGCAGAAAAGATCTTCTGGTCGTTGAAACATTGATGTCTCTGTAGCAACATAGGGGTAATCTTACTGACAACAGATAGTTACCCGTCATTATGCAATTTAATATCCCTACGTTGCTTACACTGTTCCGTGTCATCCTTATCCCATTCTTTGTATTGGTCTTTTATCTGCCTGTCACCTGGTCGCCGTTTGCCGCCGCGCTCATTTTCTGCGTCGCGGCGGTGACTGACTGGTTCGATGGTTTTCTGGCACGCCGCTGGAACCAGAGTACCCGGTTTGGTGCTTTCCTTGACCCTGTAGCAGATAAAGTTCTCGTGGCTATCGCCATGGTGCTGGTAACCGAGCATTATCACAGCTGGTGGGTGACCCTACCGGCGGCAACGATGATCGCCCGTGAAATTATTATTTCTGCGCTACGCGAATGGATGGCGGAGTTGGGTAAACGCAGTAGCGTGGCTGTCTCCTGGATTGGGAAAGTGAAAACCACTGCCCAGATGGTGGCGTTGGCCTGGCTGCTGTGGCGTCCGAACATTTGGGTTGAGTACGCCGGTATTGCACTTTTCTTTGTGGCTGCGGTACTGACTCTGTGGTCAATGTTGCAATATTTGAGCGCTGCGCGTGCAGATTTGCTTGATCAGTGATCGTTTCGGCGTAATTTTCAGCAAACGATCAAAAGTGGTGAAAAATATCGTTGACTCATCGCGCCAGGTAAGTAGAATGCAACGCATCGAACGGCGGCACTGATTGCCAGACGATAATAAAATCAAGTGATTAACTGATTGCTTGATGAATGCGGGAATAGCTCAGTTGGTAGAGCACGACCTTGCCAAGGTCGGGGTCGCGAGTTCGAGTCTCGTTTCCCGCTCCAGTTTAAAAGACATCGGCCTCAAGCGGATGTCTTGCTGAAAGGCCTGAAGAATTTGGCGCGTTAACAAAGCGGTTATGTAGCGGATTGCAAATCCGTCTAGTCCGGTTCGACTCCGGAACGCGCCTCCACTTTCTTCCCGAGCCCGGATGGTGGAATCGGTAGACACAAGGGATTTAAAATCCCTCGGCGTTCGCGCTGTGCGGGTTCAAGTCCCGCTCCGGGTACCATGGGAAAGATAAGAATAAAATCAAAGCAATAAGCAGTGTCGTGAAACCACCTTCGGGTGGTTTTTTTGTGCCTGCAACTTGTCGTTACACCCTCCTTAATTTTTAATCACCAGCAAAGCCACTCAAAAAGTATCTCTGATACGGACCGGCATGTAAGATAGGTGCTGGCGAGTTGAGATCCACAAGGAAAAGCGTATGAAAACGGGACCGTTAAACGAAAGTGAGTTGGAATGGCTGGACGATATTCTGACCAAATACAACACTGACCACGCCATCCTTGATGTGGCGGAGCTGGACGGTTTATTGACGGCGGTGTTGAGTTCTCCGCAAGAGATTGAACCGGCACAGTGGCTGGTTGCCGTGTGGGGTGGGGCTGACTATGTGCCGCGCTGGGCGTCAGAGAAAGAGATGACGCGCTTTATGAATCTGGCTTTTCAACATATGGCCGATACCGCAGAGCGTCTGAACGAATTCCCGGAGCAGTTTGAGCCGTTATTCGGCTTGCGAGAAGTTGATGGCAGCGAGCTGACGATTGTTGAGGAGTGGTGCTTTGGCTATATGCGGGGCGTGGCACTTTCTGACTGGTCAACGTTGCCCGATTCGTTAAAACCAGCGCTGGAGGCGATTGCGCTGCACGGTACTGAGGAAAACTTCGAGCGGGTAGAGAAAATGTCGCCAGAAGCGTTTGAAGAGAGCGTAGATGCCATTCGACTGGCGGCGCTTGATCTACATGCGTACTGGATGGCGCATCCGCAGGAAAAAGCTGTTCAGCAACCGATCAAAGCAGAAGAGAAACCGGGGCGTAACGATCCTTGCCCGTGCGGTAGTGGTAAGAAATTTAAGCAGTGCTGCCTGCATTAAGAGGTCAAATTGGGTGTCAGCGTTAATTCTGGCACCCAATAAGGAATTTGAGGCTATCTGATCACCCCACTTCTGGTAACAACCCTGCCGCAATCAAAAATTGCACGCCAATCACAGCAATACCACAGAGAAACACCACCACCAGCGCCGGACGACCACCTTTCACCCGGTAACCCGCCTGAGGATTGTGCTTTCTGCTTTGCCAGGTCAACAGCGAAGGGATAATCAATGCCAGTACCGCCAGCGCCACACCGGCGTAACCCAGCGCCATCACAAATCCTCGTGGATAAAACAGTGCAAACGCCAACGGCGGCAGAAAGGTAATTGCACCAGTTTGCAACCGTCCACCAACGGTATTTGAACGCTGAAATAAATCAGCCAGATAATCAAATAAGCCTAACGCAACGCCGAGAAATGACGTGGCGAGGGCTAAATCAGCAAATAAATGCACTGCCAGCTCAACATGCGGAGAGGCCACCATTTCGCGTAACGCCTGTAACAGCCCGTTTAATCCAGCATGATTAGCCAGCAATCCCATAAAGGTTGTTGAATCAATGCTGCCAAGCGTTGCCACCTGCCAGAAAATATATGCCACCAGGGGGATCGCACTACCGGTTATAAACACCCAGCGTAGCTTACGAACGTTGCCATCCATATAGCTGACAATACTCGGCACGCTACCGTGAAAACCAAATGAGGTAAAAATCACCGGGATTGCTGACAGAGCCAGCCCCTGTTGCAACGGCAGGGTTAAAAGATTCACTTTGTGAATATGCGGTAGTAGCAATACCAGCATCACCACCAGAAAAATAATTTTGGCGCTGAACAGAAAACGGTTAAATAAATCGACCAGCGATGTTCCAACACAAACCACGCCACCGGCAACAAAAGTGAACAACAGCACGCCAGCGGTTGCCGACATTGAAATACCTGTCCAGTCGCTGATGCTGGAGGCCAACAATTCACCGGCACCGCTGATGTATGCCGCAGTCAGAGCATACATTAAGAACATCATACTGAAGCCCGTCAGCCATTGACCGTAGCGTCCCAGATAGCGTTTTGCCAGCGTGCCTAGACCGGTATCTGCCGGAACATGCTGGTACACCTCCAGCAGTAATAGCGCCGTGTAGCACATCAACGCCCAAAGCCCAATCAACAAGATTAACGTAACGCTAAAACCAACACCGGCCGCAGCCAGCGGCATTGCCAGCATGCCTGCGCCAATTGTGGTTCCCGCCACGATAAAAACACTTCCCAGGGTTCTGTTTTTCACGCTTTCTTCTGTCCTGACGATCTTTATGAGTGATATCTGCGGCGCAGGTTAAGGCATAACGGCTGCTTCGTCAAACCGACGTTACATATGGTGTAAATATAAATGTACAATAAAAAGCATTCAGTCCTGCGCTGGCGCAAAGTCTTCATAAGCGGCAATCGCTACGCTAGGCTTTTTTTGAGGAGGGACGATGGACTCTATTCACGGTCATGAAGTGTTAAATATGATGATTGAATCAGGCGAGCAATATACGCATGCCAGTCTGGAAGCTGCGATTAAAGCGCGTTTTGGTGAACAGGCACGTTTTCACACCTGCTCGGCAGAAGGGATGACAGCGGGAGAGCTGGTAGCGTTTCTGGCAGCAAAAGGCAAATTTATACCTTCGAAAGACGGTTTTTCGACCGATCAGAGTAAGATTTGCCGTCACTGATTTGAAACGGCGGCAGTAAACCTGCCGCCGGAGAGCATTAGTTTTGTGTGTCGAGGGTAGAGAGTTCTTTGTCGATAAAATACAGACCTTCGCCGCTTTTGCCTGCCAGGCTTAATTTATCAATAATCGATTTGAACAGTTTCTCTTCTTCATGCTGCTCAGAAACATACCATTGCAGGAAATTAAATGTTGGGTAGTCCTGATTGGTCATTGCAGCATGAGCCAGTTCGTTAATTTTCTGGGTGATTAATTGTTCGTGTTTATAGGTTTCCTGGAATAATTCATCAAGTGAGGAATATTCAGCAAACGGAGATTCAACGGTATTAATACGCGGTAAATTGCCGGTATCAGTCAGGTAATCAAACAGACGCTGCATATGCGTCATCTCTTCCTGGGCGTGACGGCGCAGGAACGCGGCAGCACCTTCGAAGGTATGATAGCTGCACCAGGCGCTCATTTGCTGATAAAGCAGTGAAGAGTACAGTTCCAGGTTCATCTGCTCATTAAGTTTTTCAATCATTTCTGGTTTCAGCATGATAGTGCTCCACAAAGGTTATATTTGTTGCTGTGGCGTCACTATAATTTGTTATTTTATTATTTGCAAAAGGTAAAATATAAACTTCAATTATTAAAAATACGAATGGGAATAAAACGCATTACCGCTATTTCTTTAATCAGCGAAGATCCCCTCGCTGATTAAAATATTTAGAGAAAGACAGGGAAGGCGGAATGATGGCACTGATATGACAAAGTGAATTCCGTATTCAAACATAAGGAACCCGCAAAAAGGCTACAGTTGCCTACTGGCTGACCAAGGGGGACCGCGTGGGTATAGCCTTCCTGCTGGCATGCGCGATCGGCGATCCCGCGACTGACATAACGATCGGTATGGGCATGCTGCAAAAAAGCCTGGTCATAAACCAACCGTACAATACCTGTTGCCGCGTCAACTTCGCTCACATGGGCCTGGCGAGTAACCGTACACCCCGCCAGCGTTATTAATGAAAGAGTCAGAATCAGAAGTCTCATGGTCCAGCCAGAAGAGTAAGAGAAAGCACTATTTTACGCGTTACAGCGCTGCGACAATGGCCGGAAAAGACGCCTGGCAGGCGCTATTTCTTGCCATCTGTAGGTGTCAGAAATAGGGGGGCTGTTTTTTGATTATCATTTTTATAACATTAAAGGAGTATTTATGTGATTTGTATCACATAAAGATTGATTTTTGTGATGGTTGTCATATTATAAGCGCAAAGACAATAACACCTGTATAACAAATGGTCGGAGTGCCGCGATGAAACTGCGCAAAATCCTGAAAAGTATGTTCAATAACTATTGCAAGACGTTCAAAGACGTACCGCCAGGCAATATGTTCCGATAATAAAAAACCTGCTCCGGCAGGTTTTTTTGTGTCCTGATGACGGTGGATGTGACTATCGCTGAAGATGTGAAGCCGCTACTATAACGGCTTTCAAAATGCTATCAGGAGTTTACGATGTCCCAGCCGCTGAATGCCGATCAGGAACTGGTTTCTGATGTGGTTGCTTGCCAGTTGGTTATCAAACAAATTCTGGATGTTCTCGATGTAATCGCGCCCGTTGAAGTTCGTGAAAAAATGTCCAGTCAGCTGAAGAATATCGACTTTACTAACCATCCCGCCGCCGCAGACCCGGTCACCATGCGGGCAATCCAAAAAGCCATCGCGCTTATTGAACTCAAGTTTACCCCACAGGGTGAATCCCATTAAAAAAACCGCTGCTTCAAACAGATGAGGCAGCGGTTTCTCAAAACCTTCATCGGCGCAATGCATTAGCGCCGATGATGATCAATGCAGCTGGTGTGACACGACATTCAGAACATGTTGGTCGGTCTGCACAGGGCACATACCCGCAAGTTTCGCACTGCGCACTTCATCAAGAATGGTTTGCAGCAACAGACCATCATGCTGCTGTTCTTTTTCCAGATCGCGCAGGAAATTGACGGTTGAATCATCATTCAGTTCTTTCGCTTCATCGGCTAACTGTGCCAACGTACTAGAACGTTGCTCGTATTCTTCCATCGTTTTTTGGAACAGTTCTTCCAGAGAGTTCAGTTTTTCACCGGGAACATCAATGGCTTTAACGATGGGGGTAGCGCCGACACTCTTCATAAAGTTAAACATGCGCATCATTTGGGTCACATTACTCTGTGCCTGGGCGCGAAGGAAAGTGGCGGTGCCGTTCAGACTCTGTTCAGAACACCAGTTACTCAGGTGAAGGTAGAGATTGGATGCGTAAAACTCGCGGTTCATTTGAGAGTTGAGTTTGAGAAGCATTCCAGCGGTTGCCATACCTAATATCCTTATATCCAGAAGTGGAGAGGTGCAAGATAAATCAAAACACCATAATTACTGTTTGCAGAATAATTCCTTTCTGCCGGTCCGAAATGTGATCGTGGAGTCAATTCTGACGATGATCTGAAATAAGAATAACGTCTGAACGGGTATAAGAAAATGCTTAAATCATCAAGTTTATATATTTTTACATTTCATTGATGAAATCAATGTAACTGCAATGAATTTTAATGATAGCGCTTTTTGTATCTTGTTGATATTAATCAATGAATTTGAATTCATGATGAAGTGATGATTTTATAAAACGTTTTTTCATTTTTGCGAGATGGCTCTCATTATACGTGTTCTGTTAATTAATGAGCACAGTGATAATTAATGGCGAAATGAATGACGTACATTTTCCACATCTTTGAGTTGCGGTTATTACACCATTTCAAAAACTCAACGCCAGGTAATGCGGCCTATTGACTGGTTAAAAAGAAGACATCCCGCATGGGTACCAAAGACAACAAGGATTTCCAGGCTAATCTTATGGATTAATCTGCTGTGCATTCGACAATTTGTCTGACAAATTGGCTTTCCCTTATGTCTTTTCCCGCTAAATTTATGCACGTTCTCACTGTAATTCTGCGATGTGATATTGCTCTCCTATGGAGAATTAATTTCTCGCTAAAACTATGTCAACACGGTCACTTATCTTTTAGTTAAAAGGTAATGCTTTGTTTTCCGATTAATTTAACGAATGTCATTCGTTTTTGCCCTACACAAAACGACACTAAAGCTGGAGAGAACCATGCACAAATTTACTAAAGCCCTGGCAGCCATTGGTCTGGCAGCCGTTATGTCACAATCCGCTATGGCGGAGAACCTGAAGCTCGGTTTTCTGGTGAAGCAACCGGAAGAGCCGTGGTTCCAGACCGAATGGAAGTTTGCCGATAAAGCCGGGAAGGATTTAGGGTTTGAGGTTATTAAGATTGCCGTGCCGGATGGCGAAAAAACATTGAACGCGATCGACAGCCTGGCTGCCAGTGGCGCAAAAGGTTTCGTTATTTGTACTCCGGACCCCAAACTCGGCTCTGCCATCGTCGCGAAAGCGCGTGACTACGATATGAAAGTCATTGCCGTGGATGACCAGTTTGTTAACGCCAAAGGTAAGCCAATGGATACCGTTCCGCTGGTGATGATGGCGGCGACTAAAATTGGCGAACGTCAGGGCCAGGAACTGTATAAAGAGATGCAGAAACGTGGCTGGGATGTCAAAGAAAGCGCGGTGATGGCGATTACCGCCAACGAACTGGATACCGCCCGCCGCCGTACTACGGGATCTATGGATGCGCTGAAAGCGGCCGGATTCCCGGAAAAACAAATTTATCAGGTACCTACCAAATCTAACGACATCCCGGGGGCATTTGACGCTGCCAACTCAATGCTGGTTCAACATCCGGAAGTTAAACATTGGCTGATCGTCGGTATGAACGACAGCACCGTGCTGGGCGGCGTACGCGCGACGGAAGGTCAGGGCTTTAAAGCGGCCGATATCATCGGCATTGGCATTAACGGTGTGGATGCGGTGAGCGAACTGTCTAAAGTACAGGCAACCGGCTTCTACGGTTCCCTGCTGCCAAGCCCGGACGTACATGGCTATAAATCCAGCGAAATGCTTTACAACTGGGTAGCAAAAGACGTTGAACCGCCAAAATTTACCGAAGTTACCGACGTGGTACTGATCACGCGTGACAACTTTAAAGAAGAACTGGAGAAAAAAGGTTTAGGCGGTAAGTAATTTGCCGGAAAAATTCCCCTCTGCATGATGCAGAGGGGGTGTGAACGACCAGTGATTCACGGAGACGTTATGCAACAGTCTACCCCGTATCTCTCATTTCGCGGCATCGGTAAAACGTTTCCCGGCGTTAAGGCGCTGACGGATATTAGTTTTGACTGCTATGCCGGTCAGGTTCATGCGTTGATGGGTGAAAATGGCGCAGGAAAATCAACTCTCTTAAAAATCCTCAGCGGCAACTATGCGCCAACCACGGGTTCTGTAGTGATTAATGGGCAGGAAATGTCCTTTTCCGACACGACCGCAGCACTTAACGCGGGCGTGGCGATTATTTACCAGGAACTGCATCTCGTGCCGGAAATGACCGTCGCGGAAAACATCTATCTCGGCCAGCTGCCGCATAAAGGCGGCATTGTGAATCGCTCATTGCTGAATTATGAGGCGGGTTTACAACTTAAACATCTTGGTATGGATATTGACCCGGACACGCCGCTGAAATATCTCTCCATTGGTCAGTGGCAGATGGTTGAAATCGCCAAAGCGCTGGCGCGTAACGCCAAAATTATCGCCTTTGATGAGCCAACCAGCTCCCTCTCTGCCCGTGAAATCGACAATCTTTTCCGCGTTATTCGTGAACTGCGAAAAGAGGGGCGGGTGATCTTATACGTTTCTCACCGTATGGAAGAAATATTTGCCCTCAGCGATGCCATTACTGTCTTTAAAGATGGACGTTATGTCAAAACCTTTACCGATATGCAGCAGGTTGACCACGACGCGCTGGTGCAGGCGATGGTCGGGCGCGACATTGGCGATATCTACGGCTGGCAACCGCGTAGTTATGGCGAGGAGCGCCTACGTCTTGATGCTGTGAAAGCACCAGGCGTGCGTACGCCAATAAGTCTGGCGGTTCGCAGTGGTGAAATTGTTGGGCTGTTTGGTCTGGTAGGGGCGGGGCGTAGCGAATTAATGAAAGGCATGTTTGGCGGGACGCAAATCACCGCCGGTCAGGTTTATATCGACCAACAGCCGATCGATATTCGTAAACCGAGCCACGCCATTGCCGCAGGCATGATGCTCTGCCCGGAAGATCGCAAAGCGGAAGGCATTATTCCCGTGCACTCCGTTCGCGACAATATCAACATCAGTGCCAGACGTAAACATGTGCTCGGCGGTTGTGTAATCAACAACGGTTGGGAAGAAAACAATGCCGATCACCACATTCGTTCGCTCAACATCAAAACGCCGGGCGCGGAGCAACTGATCATGAATCTCTCAGGCGGAAATCAGCAAAAAGCCATTCTGGGCCGCTGGTTATCGGAAGAGATGAAGGTCATTTTGCTGGATGAACCTACGCGCGGCATTGATGTTGGCGCTAAGCACGAAATATATAACGTAATTTATGCGCTGGCGGCGCAGGGCGTGGCGGTGCTGTTTGCCTCCAGCGACTTACCTGAAGTCCTCGGCGTTGCCGACCGGATTGTGGTGATGCGGGAAGGTGAAATCGCCGGTGAATTGTTACACGAGCAGGCAGATGAGCGTCAGGCACTGAGCCTTGCGATGCCTAAAGTCAGCCAGGCTGTTGCCTGAGTAAGGAGAGTATGATGTCTTCTGTTTCTACATCGGGGTCTGGCGCACCTAAGTCGTCATTCAGCTTCGGGCGTATCTGGGATCAGTACGGCATGCTGGTGGTGTTTGCGGTGCTCTTTATCGCCTGTGCCATTTTTGTCCCAAATTTTGCCACCTTCATTAATATGAAAGGGTTGGGCCTGGCAATTTCCATGTCGGGGATGGTGGCTTGTGGCATGTTGTTCTGCCTCGCTTCCGGTGACTTTGACCTTTCTGTCGCCTCCGTAATTGCCTGTGCGGGTGTCACCACGGCGGTGGTTATTAACCTGACTGAAAGCCTGTGGATTGGCGTGGCAGCGGGGTTGTTGCTGGGCGTTCTCTGTGGCCTGGTCAATGGCTTTGTTATCGCCAAACTGAAAATAAATGCTCTGATCACGACATTGGCAACGATGCAGATTGTTCGAGGTCTGGCGTACATCATTTCAGACGGTAAAGCGGTCGGTATCGAAGATGAAAGCTTCTTTGCCCTTGGTTACGCCAACTGGTTCGGTCTGCCTGCGCCAATCTGGCTCACCGTCGCGTGTCTGATTATCTTTGGTTTGCTGCTGAATAAAACCACCTTTGGTCGTAACACCCTGGCGATTGGCGGGAACGAAGAGGCCGCGCGTCTGGCGGGTGTACCGGTTGTTCGCACCAAAATTATTATCTTTGTTCTCTCAGGCCTGGTATCAGCGATAGCCGGAATTATTCTGGCTTCACGTATGACCAGTGGGCAGCCAATGACGTCGATTGGTTATGAGCTGATTGTTATCTCCGCCTGCGTTTTAGGTGGCGTTTCTCTGAAAGGTGGCATCGGAAAAATCTCATATGTGGTGGCGGGTATCTTAATTTTAGGCACCGTGGAAAACGCCATGAACCTGCTTAATATTTCTCCTTTCGCGCAGTACGTGGTTCGCGGCTTAATCCTGCTGGCAGCGGTGATCTTCGACCGTTACAAGCAAAAAGCGAAACGCACTGTCTGATGCTTTTTTCTGCAACAATTTAGCGTTTTTTCCCACCATAGCCAACCGCCATAACGGTTGGCTGTTCTTCGTTGCAAATGGCGACCCCCGTCACACTGTCTATACTTACATGTCTGTAAAGCGCGTTCTGCGCAACACAATAAGAAAAGAGAAGGAGGAGAACCGGGTGACAGAACCGTTAACCGAAACCCCTGAACTATCCGCGAAATATGCCTGGTTTTTTGATCTCGATGGAACGCTGGCGGAAATCAAACCGCATCCCGATCAGGTCGTCGTGCCTGACAACATTCTGCAAGGACTACAGCTACTGGCAACCGCAAGTGATGGTGCATTGGCATTGATATCAGGGCGCTCAATGGTGGAGCTTGACGCACTGGCAAAACCTTATCGCTTCCCGTTAGCGGGCGTGCATGGGGCGGAGCGCCGTGACATCAATGGTAAAACACATATCGTTCATCTGCCGGATGCGATTGCGCGTGATATTAGCGTGCAACTGCATACGGTCATCGCCCAGTATCCCGGTGCGGAGCTGGAGACGAAAGGGATGGCCTTTGCGCTGCATTATCGTCAGGCTCCGCAGCATGAAGACGCATTAATGACATTAGCGCAACGTATTACTCAGATCTGGCCACAAATGGCGTTACAGCAGGGAAAGTGTGTTGTCGAGATCAAACCGAGAGGTACCAGTAAAGGTGAGGCGATTGCAGCTTTTATGCAGGAAGCTCCCTTTATCGGGCGAACGCCCGTATTTCTGGGCGATGATTTAACCGATGAATCTGGCTTCGCAGCCGTTAACCGGCTGGGCGGAATGTCAGTAAAAATTGGCACAGGTGCAACTCAGGCATCATGGCGACTGGCGGGTGTGCCGGATGTCTGGAGCTGGCTTGAAATGATAACCACCGCATTACAACAAAAAAGAGAAAATAACAGGAGTGATGACTATGAGTCGTTTAGTCGTAGTATCTAACCGGATTGCACCACCAGACGAGCACGCCGCCAGTGCCGGTGGCCTTGCCGTTGGCATACTGGGGGCACTGAAAGCCGCAGGCGGACTGTGGTTTGGCTGGAGTGGCGAAACAGGGAATGAGGATCAGCCGCTAAAAAAGGTGAAAAAAGGTAACATTACGTGGGCCTCTTTTAACCTCAGCGAACAGGACCTTGACGAATACTACAACCAATTCTCCAATGCCGTTCTCTGGCCCGCTTTTCATTATCGGCTCGATCTGGTGCAATTTCAGCGTCCTGCCTGGGACGGCTATCTACGCGTAAATGCGTTGCTGGCAGATAAATTACTGCCGCTGTTGCAAGACGATGACATTATCTGGATCCACGATTATCACCTGTTGCCATTTGCGCATGAATTACGCAAACGGGGAGTGAATAATCGCATTGGTTTCTTTCTGCATATTCCTTTCCCGACACCGGAAATCTTCAACGCGCTGCCGACATATGACACCTTGCTTGAACAGCTTTGTGATTATGATTTGCTGGGTTTCCAGACAGAAAACGATCGTCTGGCGTTCCTGGATTGTCTTTCTAACCTGACCCGCGTCACGACACGTAGCGCAAAAAGCCATACAGCCTGGGGCAAAGCATTTCGAACAGAAGTCTACCCGATCGGCATTGAACCGAAAGAAATAGCCAAACAGGCTGCCGGGCCACTGCCGCCAAAACTGGCGCAACTTAAAGCGGAACTGAAAAACGTACAAAATATCTTTTCTGTCGAACGGCTGGATTATTCCAAAGGTTTGCCAGAGCGTTTTCTCGCCTATGAAGCGTTGCTGGAAAAATATCCGCAGCATCATGGTAAAATTCGTTATACCCAGATTGCACCAACGTCGCGTGGTGATGTGCAAGCCTATCAGGATATTCGTCATCAGCTCGAAAATGAAGCTGGACGAATTAATGGTAAATACGGGCAATTAGGCTGGACGCCGCTTTATTATTTGAATCAGCATTTTGACCGTAAATTACTGATGAAAATATTCCGCTACTCTGACGTGGGCTTAGTGACGCCACTGCGTGACGGGATGAACCTGGTAGCAAAAGAGTATGTTGCTGCTCAGGACCCAGCCAACCCGGGCGTTCTTGTTCTTTCGCAATTTGCGGGAGCGGCAAACGAGTTAACGTCGGCGTTAATTGTTAACCCCTACGATCGTGACGAAGTTGCAGCTGCGCTGGATCGTGCATTGACTATGTCGCTGGCGGAACGTATTTCCCGTCATGCAGAAATGCTGGACGTTATCGTGAAAAACGATATTAACCACTGGCAGGAGTGCTTCATTAGCGACCTAAAGCAGATAGTTCCGCGAAGCGCGGAAAGCCAGCAGCGCGATAAAGTTGCTACCTTTCCAAAGCTTGCGTAGGAGCGGTTAATCACCCGTAAGTGGAACTAACAGCACATCGACCTCACTTGAGGCAATCACTCTTTTCGCCGAGCTGGATGCTCGCGAAAAGAAACTGTGATTGTGATTACCGCAAATCACCAAATCGAAATGATGTTTGTGACATACTTCCAGAATATGTTCGCTTAACTCACCGTAGGCAATAAACGTCTTGTCAACGGGATACCCCGCATCCTGAATTAACTTATCAAGAAAGCTTTGCGTTTCTTCTTGCATCACGCTGCGTAAATCTTCAAGCATCGGCGCGGCTAATTGATTGTACATTTCCGGGTCGGAAGCGAGAGTAATTAAACTGATGTGTCCCTTTACTGGCCTGGCGATAGATACCGCTTTTGCCAGCAGTTGCTGACTTTCCGGTGTAACCGCAACAGCGACAAGAATATTGCTATAGCTCATAACCTGTTCCTTATTCTGTGAACTTCAGGTGACATTAAAGCTTTACTCCTAATGGAGAAACGACGCAATCCCAACTCGGTCAAACAGGTAAATATTAGTCTGATTATTAGTAAAGACAATTAATCAATCACTCCCGGTGATCATATAATTTCAAATGTAATTATAAGAAAATAGTGTACTGATTCTCCGCATTAAACAAGTGGTTAATATATGTAAAACATTTCATCAACATTATGTTGATTGTTGCCTTTCTTTGTATTTAATTAGTTTGTTGTGCGGTAAGTGTCTGTTTAAAAATAGCTTATCTGGTATTGCATGAAAGTGATTATTTATAGCAGATGATTATTTACGGTGAGTTATTTTAACTGTGCGCAACATCCCATTTCGATTATTCCTGTTTCATTTTTGCTTGCTAGCGTAGCGAAAAACTTTTTAACAGATTGAAATACACCCAAAACAAAAGAATGACTTATACATTTATGTTAAGTAATTGAGTGTTTTGTGTGATCTGCATCACGCATTATTGAAAATCGCAGCCCCCCTCCGTTGTATGTGCGTGTAGTGACGAGTACAGTTGCGTCGATTTAGGAAAAATCTTAGATAAGTGTAAAGACCCCCTTCTATTTGTAAGGACTTATTAAACCAAAAAGGTGGCTCTGCTTATTGCAGCTTATCGCAACTATTCTAATGCTAATTATTTTTACCGGGGCTTCCCGGCGACATCACAGGGTGCGGTGAAACCGCATAAAAATAAAGTTGGTTATTCTGGGTGGGAATAATGCATACCTCCGAGTTGCTGAAACACATTTATGACATCAACTTGTCATATTTACTACTTGCACAGCGTCTGATTGTTCAGGACAAAGCGTCCGCTATGTTTCGTCTCGGCATAAATGAAGAAATGGCGACAACATTAGCGGCACTGACTCTTCCGCAAATGGTTAAGCTGGCAGAAACCAATCAGCTGGTTTGTCACTTCCGTTTTGACAGCCACCAGACGATTACTCAGTTGACGCAAGATTCCCGCGTTGACGATCTCCAGCAAATTCATACCGGCATCATGCTCTCAACACGCTTGCTGAATGATGTTAATCAGCCTGAAGAAGCGCTGCGCAAGAAAAGGGCCTGATCATGAGTGAAAAAAGCATTGTTCAGGAAGCGCGGGATATTCAGCTGGCAATGGAATTGATCACCCTGGGCGCTCGTTTGCAGATGCTGGAAAGCGAAACACAGTTAAGTCGCGGACGCCTGATAAAACTTTATAAAGAACTGCGCGGAAGCCCACCGCCGAAAGGCATGCTGCCATTCTCAACCGACTGGTTTATGACCTGGGAACAAAACGTTCATGCTTCGATGTTCTGTAATGCATGGCAGTTTTTACTGAAAACCGGTTTGTGTAATGGCGTCGATGCGGTGATCAAAGCCTACCGTTTATACCTTGAACAGTGCCCACAAGCAGAAGAAGGACCACTGCTGGCATTAACTCGTGCCTGGACATTGGTGCGGTTTGTTGAAAGTGGATTACTGCAACTTTCCAGCTGCAACTGCTGCGGCGGCAATTTTATTACCCACGCTCACCAGCCTGTTGGCAGCTTTGCCTGCAGCTTATGTCAACCGCCATCCAGGGCAGTAAAAAGACGTAAACTTTCCCAGAATCCTGCCGATATTATCCCACAACTGCTGGATGAACAGAGAGTACAGGCTGTTTAACTGATACGGTGAGGCGCAACATTCCAGCAGCGGTAACGACGTACCGCTGCTTTTTTTTGCCCCAATCGCGCGTTAACGCCTGACGACTGAACATCCTGTCATGGTCAACAGTGGAAGGATGATGTCGTGCTTATCTTATTAGGTTACCTGGTTGTTCTCGGTACAGTTTTCGGCGGTTATTTGATGACCGGTGGAAGCCTTGGAGCACTCTATCAACCCGCTGAACTGGTGATTATTGCCGGTGCAGGGATTGTGTCGTTTATCGTCGGCAATAATGGCAAAGCGATTAAAGGCACGCTGAAGGCGCTGCCGTTGCTGTTTCGTCGCTCCAAATACACCAAAGCAATGTATATGGATCTGCTGGCTCTGCTTTATCGGTTGATGGCAAAATCGCGGCAGATGGGGATGTTTTCGCTGGAACGTGATATTGAAAATCCCCGTGAGAGCGAGATCTTCGCCAGCTACCCACGCATCCTCGCGGATAGCGTCATGCTTGATTTTATCGTCGATTATCTGCGCCTGATTATCAGCGGTCACATGAACACCTTCGAAATCGAAGCCCTGATGGATGAAGAGATTGAGACGCACGAAAGCGAGGCAGAAGTCCCGGCGAACAGTCTGGCGCTGGTCGGGGACTCACTTCCGGCGTTTGGTATTGTTGCGGCTGTAATGGGGGTCGTTCACGCGTTAGGTTCAGCCGATCGTCCTGCCGCCGAGCTGGGTGCGCTTATCGCACATGCGATGGTGGGGACTTTCCTCGGCATTTTATTGGCTTACGGATTTATTTCCCCATTAGCGACTGTTTTACGTCAGAAAAGCGCCGAAACCAGCAAAATGATGCAGTGCGTCAAAGTCACTCTGCTTTCTAATCTGAACGGTTACGCACCGCCTATCGCCGTTGAGTTTGGTCGCAAAACGCTCTATTCCAGCGAACGTCCGTCGTTTATTGAACTGGAAGAGCATGTGCGTGCGGTGAAAAATCCGCAACAACAGACGACAACCGAGGAAGCATGAAGAATCAAGCGCATCCGATTATTGTCGTCAAACGACGCAAAGCCAAAAGCCACGGGGCAGCACATGGATCGTGGAAGATTGCTTATGCCGACTTTATGACTGCGATGATGGCCTTTTTTCTGGTGATGTGGCTGATCTCCATCTCCAGCCCAAAAGAGCTGATTCAGATTGCGGAGTACTTCCGGACTCCACTGGCGACTGCGGTTACGGGCGGCGATCGCATTTCTAATAGTGAAAGCCCAATTCCCGGCGGTGGTGATGATTACACCCAAAGCCAGGGGGAAGTGAATAAGCAGCCGAACATCGAAGAGCTGAAAAAACGCATGGAGCAAAGTCGATTGCGGAAATTGCGGGGTGATCTCGACCAGTTGATAGAGTCCGATCCGAAACTGCGGGCGTTACGTCCCCATCTCAAAATCGATCTGGTCCAGGAAGGTCTACGTATTCAGATCATCGATAGCCAGAATCGCCCGATGTTTAGAACCGGCAGTGCCGATGTCGAACCCTATATGCGCGACATTCTGCGCGCCATTGCGCCTGTACTGAACGGTATTCCCAACCGTATTAGCCTTTCAGGTCATACCGATGATTTCCCCTACGCCAGCGGTGAGAAAGGATATAGCAACTGGGAGCTTTCTGCCGATCGGGCCAATGCATCCCGCCGCGAACTGATGGTCGGAGGGTTGGATAGCGGCAAAGTGTTACGTGTCGTCGGCATGGCGGCAACGATGCGCTTAAGCGATCGCGGACCTGATGATGCCGTCAACCGTCGCATCAGCCTGCTGGTACTGAACAAACAAGCCGAACAGGCCATTTTGCATGAAAACGCCGAAAGCCAGAATGAGCCAGTAAGCGCCCTGGAAAAACCTGAGGTTGCACCACAGGTCAGTGTTCCCACAATGCCATCAGCCGAACCGAGGTGACAGCGTGAGCATGGATATAAGCGATTTTTATCAGACATTTTTTGATGAAGCGGACGAACTGTTGGCTGACATGGAGCAGCATTTGCTGGTTTTGCAGCCGGAAGCGCCAGATGCCGAACAATTGAATGCCATCTTTCGGGCTGCCCACTCGATCAAAGGAGGGGCAGGAACTTTTGGCTTCAGCGTTTTGCAGGAAACCACGCATCTGATGGAAAACCTGCTCGATGAAGCCAGACGAGGTGAGATGCAACTCAACACCGACATTATCAATCTGTTTTTGGAAACGAAGGACATCATGCAAGAACAGCTCGACGCTTATAAACAGTCGCAAGAGCCGGATGCCGCCAGCTTCGATTATATCTGCCAGGCCTTGCGTCAACTGGCATTAGAAGCGAAAGGCGAAACGCCATCCGCAGTGACCCGATTAAGTGTGGTTGCCAAAAGTGAACCGCAAGATGAGCAGAGTCGCAGTCAGTCGCCGCGACGAATTATCCTTTCGCGCCTGAAGGCCGGGGAAGTCGACCTGCTGGAAGAAGAACTGGGACATCTGACAACGTTAACTGACGTGGTGAAAGGGGCGGATTCGCTCTCGGCAATATTACCGGGCGACATCGCCGAAGATGACATCACAGCGGTACTCTGTTTTGTGATTGAAGCCGATCAGATTACCTTTGAAACAGTAGAAGTCTCGCCAAAAATATCCACCCCACCAGTGCTTAAACTGGCAGCCGAACAAGCGCCAACCGGCCGCGTGGAGCGGGAAAAAACGACGCGCAGCAATGAATCCACCAGCATCCGTGTAGCGGTAGAAAAGGTTGATCAATTAATTAACCTCGTCGGCGAGCTGGTTATCACCCAGTCCATGCTTGCCCAGCGTTCCAGCGAACTGGACCCGGTTAATCATGGTGATTTGATAACCAGCATGGGGCAGTTACAACGTAACGCCCGTGATTTGCAGGAATCAGTGATGTCGATTCGCATGATGCCGATGGAATATGTTTTTAGTCGCTATCCCCGGCTGGTGCGTGATCTGGCGGGAAAACTCGGCAAGCAGGTAGAACTGACGCTGGTGGGCAGTTCTACTGAACTCGACAAAAGCCTGATAGAACGCATTATCGACCCGCTGACCCACCTGGTACGCAATAGCCTCGATCACGGTATTGAACTGCCAGAAAAACGGCTCGCCGCAGGTAAAAACAGCGTCGGAAATTTAATTCTGTCTGCCGAACATCAGGGCGGCAACATTTGCATTGAAGTGACCGACGATGGGGCGGGGCTAAACCGTGAGCGAATTCTGGCAAAAGCGGCCTCGCAAGGTTTGACTGTCAGCGAAAACATGAGCGACGACGAAGTCGTGATGCTGATATTTGCACCTGGCTTCTCCACGGCAGAGCAGGTCACCGACGTCTCCGGGCGCGGCGTCGGCATGGACGTCGTTAAACGTAATATCCAGGAGATGGGCGGTCATGTCGAAATCCAGTCGAAGCAGGGTACTGGCACTACGATCCGCATTTTACTGCCGCTGACGCTGGCCATCCTCGACGGCATGTCCGTACGCGTTGCGGATGAAGTTTTCATTCTGCCGCTGAATGCTGTTATGGAATCACTGCAACCCCGTGAAGCCGATCTCCATCCACTGGCCGGCGGCGAGCGGGTGCTGGAAGTGCGGGGTGAATATCTGCCCATCGTCGAACTGTGGAAAGTGTTCAACGTCGCGGGCGCGAAAACCGAAGCCACCCAGGGAATTGTGGTGATCTTACAAAGTGGCGGTCGCCGCTACGCCTTGCTGGTGGATCAATTAATTGGTCAACACCAGGTTGTGGTTAAAAACCTTGAAAGTAACTATCGCAAAGTCCCCGGCATTTCTGCTGCGACCATTCTTGGCGACGGCAGCGTGGCACTGATTGTTGATGTCTCCGCCTTGCAGGCGATAAACCGCGAACAACGTATGGCGAACACCGCCGCCTGAATGAGTAAAAAGGTAACAATATGGCCGGTATGACGAATGTAACAAAGCTGGCCAGCGAGCCGTCAGGCCAGGAATTTCTGGTATTTACCCTTGGTGATGAAGAGTACGGTATTGATATCCTGAAAGTGCAGGAGATCCGTGGCTACGATCAGGTAACACGGATTGCGAACACGCCAGCGTTTATCAAAGGCGTCACGAATCTGCGCGGCGTTATTGTGCCGATTGTTGACTTACGAATTAAGTTCAGCCAGGTGGATGTGGACTATAACGACAACACGGTAGTTATCGTCCTGAATCTCGGACAGCGGGTGGTCGGCATCGTGGTTGACGGCGTCTCAGACGTGCTTTCATTGACGGCGGAGCAAATTCGTCCGGCACCGGAATTTGCCGTGACGCTTTCAACAGAATATCCCACTGGACTGGGCGCACTGGGCGACCGGATGTTGATTCTGGTGAACATCGAAAAACTGCTGAACAGCGAAGAGATGGCGCTGTTAGATAGCGCGGCGTCAGAAGTGGCGTAATTCTCCCGATTTCCTCAATTGAAATGAACCCGATGATCTGCGCATCGGGTTTTTTATTTCAATTTCGCGGCGGGTGGCATCAGCAATAAAGTTTCCCCCCTCCTTGCCGATAACGAGATCAACTTGTTTTCAGGAAGGTGCCTTATGATTAACCGTATCCGCGTAGTCACGCTGTTGGTAATGGTGCTGGGGGTATTCGCACTGTTACAGCTTATTTCCGGCAGTCTGTTTTTTTCTTCCCTTCACCATAGCCAGAAGAGCTTTGTGGTTTCCAATCAATTACGGGAACAGCAGGGCGAGCTGACGTCAACCTGGGATTTAATGCTGCAAACGCGCATTAACCTGAGTCGTTCAGCGGTACGGATGATGATGGATTCCTCCAATCAACAAAGTAACGCCAAAGTTGAATTGCTCGATAGCGCCAGGAAAACATTGGCGCAGGCAGCGACGCATTATAAAAAATTCAAAAGCATGGCACCGTTACCTGAAATGGTCGCTACCAGTCGTAATATTGATGAAAAATATAAAAACTATTACACAGCGTTAACTGAACTGATTGATTATCTAGATTATGGCAATACTGGAGCTTATTTCGCTCAGCCAACCCAGGGAATGCAAAATGCAATGGGCGAAGCGTTTGCTCAGTACGCCCTCAGCAGTGAAAAACTGTATCGCGATATCGTCACTGACAACGCAGATGATTACCGATTTGCCCAGTGGCAACTGGCGGTTATCGCGCTGGTGGTGGTATTGATTCTGCTGGTGGCGTGGTACGGCATTCGCCGTATGTTGCTTACTCCGCTGGCAAAAATTATTGCTCACATTCGCGAAATCGCCGGTGGTAACCTGGCGAATACCCTGACCATTGACGGGCGCAGTGAAATGGGCGACCTGGCGCAGAGCGTTTCACATATGCAACGCTCTTTGACTGACACCGTCACTCATGTCCGCGAAGGTTCAGATGCCATCTATGCCGGTACCCGTGAAATTGCGGCGGGCAACACCGATCTTTCCTCCCGTACTGAACAGCAGGCATCCGCGCTGGAAGAAACTGCCGCCAGCATGGAGCAGCTCACCGCGACAGTGAAGCAAAACGCCGATAACGCCCGCCAGGCCTCGCAACTGGCGCAAAGTGCCTCCGACACCGCCCAGCACGGCGGCAAAGTGGTGGATGGCGTAGTGAAAACGATGCATGAGATCGCCGATAGTTCGAAGAAAATTGCCGACATTATCAGCGTTATCGACGGTATTGCCTTCCAGACTAATATCCTCGCGCTGAATGCCGCGGTTGAAGCCGCGCGTGCGGGTGAACAGGGCCGTGGTTTTGCCGTGGTGGCGGGTGAAGTGCGTAATCTTGCCAGTCGCAGCGCCCAGGCGGCAAAAGAGATCAAAGCCCTCATTGAAGACTCCGTCTCACGCGTTGATACCGGTTCGGTGCTGGTCGAAAGCGCCGGGGAAACAATGAACAATATCGTCAATGCTGTCACTCGCGTGACTGACATTATGGGCGAGATTGCATCGGCATCGGATGAACAGAGCCGTGGCATCGATCAAGTCGCATTGGCGGTTTCGGAAATGGATCGCGTCACGCAACAGAACGCATCGCTGGTGCAGGAATCAGCTGCCGCCGCCGCTGCGCTGGAAGAACAGGCGAGTCGTTTAACGCAAGCGGTTTCCGCGTTCCGTCTGGCAGCCAGCCCACTCACCAATAAACCGCAAACACCATCCCGTCCTGCCAGTGAGCAACCACCGGCACAGCCACGACTGCGAATTGCTGAACAAGATCCAAACTGGGAAACATTTTGACGAGTATTTACTAACGCGGTCATTGCCGCCTGATGGGGAGCGTTGATGTTTAATCGTATTCGAATTTCGACCACGCTGTTTTTAATTTTGATTCTCTGCGGGATCTTGCAGATTGGCAGTAACGGCATGTCTTTTTGGGCATTTCGCGACGATTTGCAACGACTGAATCAGGTCGAGCAGAGCAATCAGCAACGTGCGGCATTAGCGCAAACTCGGGCGGTAATGTTACAGGCCAGTACCGCGCTGAACAAAGCGGGCACTCTGACGGCACTTAGCTATCCGGCGGATGACATTAAAACGTTGATGACGACGGCGCGCGCCAGTCTGACGCAATCCACCACGCTGTTTAAAAGTTTTATGGCGATGACTGCGGGCAACGAGCACGTCAGGGCATTGCAAAAAGAGACGGAGAAAAGTTTTGCCCGCTGGCACAACGATCTCGAACATCAGGCGACCTGGCTTGAAAGTAATCAACTTTCGGATTTCCTCACTGCGCCGGTGCAGGGATCACAGAATGCGTTTGACGTTAACTTTGAGGCCTGGCAGCTGGAGATCAACCATGTGCTGGAAGCCGCCAGTGCGCAAAGCCAGCGTAACTATCAGATTTCGGCACTGGTGTTTATCAGCATGATTATTGTTGCGGCGATCTACATCAGCAGTGCGCTGTGGTGGACGCGCAAGATGATTGTTCAACCACTGGCCATTATCGGTAGCCATTTTGACAGCATTGCTGCGGGTAATCTGGCGCGTCCGATTGCGGTATATGGTCGTAATGAGATCACCGCCATTTTTGCCAGTCTGAAGACCATGCAGCAGGCTTTGCGTGGGACGGTAAGTGATGTGCGTAAGGGAAGCCAGGAGATGCACATTGGTATCGCGGAGATTGTCGCAGGCAATAACGATCTCTCAAGTCGTACCGAACAGCAGGCGGCATCGCTGGCACAAACGGCCGCCAGTATGGAGCAATTAACCGCCACGGTAGGGCAAAACGCCGATAACGCACGACAGGCGTCGGAACTGGCAAAAAATGCCGCGACAACGGCGCAGGCGGGCGGTGTTCAGGTCAGTACCATGACTCACACCATGCAGGAGATCGCCACCAGCTCGCAAAAAATTGGCGACATTATCAGCGTTATCGACGGAATTGCTTTCCAGACCAATATTCTGGCCCTGAATGCAGCAGTGGAAGCGGCTCGCGCCGGAGAGCAGGGGCGTGGTTTTGCGGTAGTGGCAGGTGAAGTGCGCAATCTTGCCAGCCGTAGCGCGCAGGCAGCAAAAGAGATCAAAGGGCTGATCGAAGAGTCAGTCAATCGTGTCCAGCAGGGTTCGAAACTGGTGAATAACGCCGCCGCGACCATGATCGATATTGTCAGTTCGGTGACCCGCGTGAACGACATTATGGGAGAAATTGCCTCTGCGTCGGAAGAACAACAGCGGGGGATTGAGCAGGTTGCACAGGCTGTCAGCCAGATGGATCAGGTGACTCAGCAGAACGCCTCGCTGGTAGAAGAAGCGGCGGTGGCAACGGAACAACTGGCGAATCAGGCCGACCATCTTTCGTCGCGTGTGGCGGTATTTACCCTTGAAGAATATGAAGTAGCACGACATGAGTCGGTGCAGTTACAAATTGCGCCAGTGGTATCCTGAAGTGATTGAGAAGGCGCTATGACTTCATCTCTGCCCTGTGGGCAAACGTCTTTATTGTTACAGATGACCGAGCGCCTGGCGCTTTCCGACGCGCATTTTCGGCGGATAAGTCAATTGATCTATCAACGAGCCGGGATCGTTCTGGCTGACCATAAACGCGACATGGTTTACAACCGACTGGTTCGTCGTTTGCGTTCGCTGGGACTGACGGATTTCGGTCATTATCTGAACTTGCTGGAATCTAATCAGCACAGCGGTGAGTGGCAGGCGTTTATCAATTCGCTGACCACGAATCTGACGGCATTTTTCCGTGAGGCACACCATTTCCCTCTGCTCGCGGATCACGCACGTCGCCGTTCTGGCGAGTATCGCGTATGGAGCGCGGCGGCTTCGACCGGCGAAGAGCCGTACAGCATTGCGATGACGCTGGCTGACACATTGGGCACCGCGCCCGGACGCTGGAAAGTGTTTGCCAGTGATATCGACACCAAAGTGCTGGAAAAAGCCAGAAGCGGTATTTATCGCCATGAAGAGTTGAAAAACCTGACGCCGCAGCAACTGCAACGGTATTTCATGCGAGGGACGGGACCGCATGAAGGGCTGGTACGCGTGCGTCAGGAGCTGGCGAACTATGTTGATTTTGCCCCGCTGAATCTACTGGCGAAACAGTACACCGTGCCGGGGCCGTTTGATGCGATCTTCTGTCGTAACGTCATGATCTACTTCGATCAAAATACCCAGCAGGAGATTTTGCGCCGCTTTGTTCCGCTCCTTAAACCCGACGGATTGCTGTTTGCGGGTCACTCTGAAAACTTTAGCCACCTTGAGCGCCGCTTCACGCTGCGTGGTCAGACGGTGTATGCGCTAAGTAAGGATTAACGATGAGCAAAATCAGGGTGTTATCTGTCGATGATTCGGCACTGATGCGCCAGATCATGACAGAAATCATCAACAGCCATAGCGACATGGAAATGGTGGCGACCGCGCCTGATCCGCTGGTCGCGCGTGACTTGATTAAGAAATTCAATCCCGATGTGCTGACGCTGGATGTTGAAATGCCGCGGATGGACGGACTGGATTTCCTCGAAAAATTAATGCGTTTGCGTCCAATGCCCGTAGTGATGGTTTCTTCCCTGACCGGCAAAGGGTCAGAAGTCACGCTGCGCGCGCTGGAGCTGGGGGCGATAGATTTTGTCACCAAACCGCAACTGGGTATTCGCGAAGGAATGCTGGCGTATAGCGAAATGATTGCTGAAAAGGTGCGTACAGCAGCAAAGGCGAGCCTTGCAGCACATAAGCCATTGTCGGCACCGACAACGCTGAAGGCAGGGCCGTTGTTGAGTTCTGAAAAACTGATTGCGATTGGTGCTTCAACGGGTGGAACTGAGGCAATTCGTCACGTACTGCAACCGTTGCCGCTTTCCAGCCCGGCACTGTTAATTACCCAGCATATGCCGCCTGGTTTCACCCGCTCTTTTGCCGACAGACTTAATAAGCTTTGTCAGATCGGGGTTAAAGAAGCCGAAGACGGAGAACGTGTTTTGCCGGGGCATGCCTATATCGCGCCGGGCGATCGGCATATGGAGCTGGCGCGTAGTGGCGCAAATTACCAAATCAAAATTCATGATGGCCCGGCGGTTAACCGTCATCGGCCTTCGGTAGATGTGTTGTTCCATTCTGTCGCCAAACAGGCGGGGCGTAATGCGGTTGGGGTGATCCTGACCGGTATGGGCAACGACGGCGCGGCAGGAATGTTGGCGATGCGTCAGGCGGGGGCATGGACCCTTGCGCAAAACGAAGCAAGTTGCGTGGTGTTCGGCATGCCGCGCGAGGCCATCAATATGGGTGGTGTCTGCGAAGTGGTCGATCTTAGCCAGGTAAGCCAGCAAATGTTGGCAAAAATTAGTGCCGGACAGGCGATACGTATTTAAATCAGGAGTGTGAAATGGCGGATAAAGAACTTAAATTTTTGGTTGTGGATGACTTTTCCACCATGCGACGCATAGTGCGTAACCTGCTGAAAGAGCTGGGATTCAATAATGTTGAGGAAGCGGAAGATGGCGTCGACGCTCTCAATAAGTTGCAGGCAGGCGGTTATGGATTTGTTATCTCCGACTGGAACATGCCCAATATGGATGGCCTGGAATTGCTGAAAACAATTCGTGCGGATGGCGCGATGTCGGCATTGCCAGTGTTAATGGTGACTGCAGAAGCGAAGAAAGAGAACATCATTGCTGCGGCGCAAGCGGGGGCCAGTGGCTATGTGGTGAAGCCATTTACCGCCGCGACGCTGGAGGAAAAACTCAACAAAATCTTTGAGAAACTGGGCATGTGAGGATGCGACTATGATGCAACCATCAATCAAACCTGCTGACGAGCATTCAGCTGGCGATATCATTGCGCGCATCGGCAGCCTGACGCGTATGCTGCGCGACAGTTTGCGGGAACTGGGGCTGGATCAGGCCATTGCCGAAGCGGCGGAAGCCATCCCCGATGCGCGCGATCGTTTGTACTATGTTGTGCAGATGACCGCCCAGGCTGCGGAGCGGGCGCTGAACAGTGTTGAGGCGTCACAACCGCATCAGGATCAAATGGAGAAATCAGCAAAAGCGTTAACCCAACGTTGGGATGACTGGTTTGCCGATCCGATTGACCTTGCCGACGCCCGTGAACTGGTAACAGATACACGACAATTTCTGGCAGATGTACCCGCGCATACCAGCTTTACTAACGCGCAACTGCTGGAAATCATGATGGCGCAGGATTTTCAGGATCTCACCGGGCAGGTCATTAAGCGGATGATGGATGTCATTCAGGAGATCGAACGCCAGTTGCTGATGGTGCTGTTGGAAAACATCCCGGAACAGGAGTCGCGTCCAAAACGTGAAAACCAGAGTTTGCTTAATGGACCTCAGGTCGATACCAGCAAAGCCGGTGTGGTAGCCAGTCAGGATCAGGTGGACGATTTGTTGGATAGTCTTGGATTTTGATTTGTATTGCCTGATGTGGCGTGACCACGTCATATCAGGCGGTCTGATAAGGCGATGACGCCGCATCCGACAAACGCACACTATGCTTGATGTGTGGCAGCAAAAGCCCTAAATCCCGCCTGTTTTGCCCCTTACTCAAACCATTGAACGCTTTGCGCTCTGGCATCATTCACGCTTAATACTCTTTCCAGGATTGGCGACGTGTCTGACGAGAGCGACGACAAAACAGAAGCCCCCACACCTCACCGACTAGAAAAAGCGCGGGAAGAGGGGCAAATCCCGCGTTCCCGTGAACTGACCTCACTGCTGATTTTGCTGGTGGGCGTTAGTGTTATCTGGTTTGGCGGTGTGTCGCTGGCCCGTCGATTGTCGGGCATGCTCTCCGCTGGGCTGCATTTTGATCACAGTATTATCAAAGACCCGAATCTGATCCTCGGGCAGATTATTCTGCTGATCAGAGAAGCCATGCTGGCGCTGCTGCCACTGATTAGCGGCGTGGTACTGGTGGCGCTCATTTCTCCGGTCATGCTGGGAGGGCTGGTATTTAGCGGCAAATCCTTGCAGCCGAAGTTTTCCAAACTCAACCCGCTACCGGGCATTAAACGGATGTTCTCGGCTCAGACTGGCGCGGAGTTGCTTAAAGCAATTTTGAAAACCATCCTGGTTGGCAGCGTGACGGGGTTTTTTCTCTGGCATCACTGGCCGCAGATGATGCGCTTAATGGCCGAGTCTCCGATTACCGCCATGGGTAATGCGATGGATTTGGTAGGGCTATGCGCACTGCTGGTGGTGCTTGGTGTCATTCCAATGGTGGGATTTGACGTCTTTTTCCAAATCTTCAGCCACCTGAAAAAGCTGCGAATGTCGCGGCAGGATATTCGTGATGAGTTCAAACAAAGCGAAGGCGACCCCCATGTTAAAGGACGGATCCGTCAGATGCAGCGAGCTGCCGCACGGCGTCGGATGATGGCCGATGTGCCGAAAGCGGATGTCATTGTCAATAACCCGACCCACTATTCGGTAGCGTTGCAGTATGACGAAAACAAAATGAGCGCACCGAAAGTGGTCGCTAAAGGTGCAGGGCTGGTCGCGCTGCGCATTCGTGAAATTGGCGCTGAAAATAACGTCCCGACGCTTGAAGCGCCGCCGCTGGCGCGAGCGCTGTATCGACATGCGGAGATTGGTCAACAAATCCCGGGTCAACTGTACGCCGCGGTGGCGGAAGTGCTGGCCTGGGTCTGGCAACTGAAACGCTGGCGTCTGGCTGGTGGACAGCGCCCTGTACAACCTACTCATCTTCCGGTGCCGGAAGCCCTGGATTTTATTAACGAGAAACCGACCCATGAGTAATCTGGCCGCGATGCTGCGCCTGCCCGCAAACCTGAAATCGACACAATGGCAGATCCTTGCCGGACCGATTTTGATCCTGTTGATCTTGTCGATGATGGTGCTGCCACTGCCCGCATTCATACTCGACCTGTTGTTTACCTTCAATATTGCCTTGTCGATCATGGTGTTGCTGGTGGCGATGTTTACCCAGCGCACGCTTGAGTTTGCTGCGTTTCCGACCATTCTGTTGTTTACCACGCTGTTGCGTCTGGCACTTAACGTGGCTTCAACCCGTATCATTTTAATGGAAGGGCATACCGGCGCGGCGGCGGCAGGGAAGGTGGTCGAAGCGTTCGGTCACTTCCTCGTTGGTGGCAATTTCGCTATCGGTATCGTGGTGTTTGTCATTCTCGTGATCATCAACTTTATGGTCATTACCAAAGGTGCCGGGCGTATCGCAGAAGTGGGTGCGCGCTTTGTTCTCGATGGTATGCCGGGTAAGCAGATGGCGATTGACGCCGACCTTAACGCCGGATTGATTGGTGAAGATGAGGCGAAAAAACGCCGCTCCGAAGTGACTCAGGAAGCCGATTTTTACGGCTCAATGGACGGGGCAAGTAAGTTTGTTCGCGGCGATGCCATCGCCGGGATCCTCATCATGGTCATTAACGTTGTCGGCGGGTTGCTGGTCGGCGTGCTGCAACATGGCATGAGCATGGGACACGCGGCGGAAAGTTATACGCTATTGACCATTGGCGACGGTCTGGTGGCACAAATTCCGGCGCTGGTGATTTCTACCGCCGCGGGGGTCATCGTTACGCGTGTCAGCACCGATCAGGATGTTGGCGAGCAGATGGTGAATCAGCTTTTCAGTAACCCAAGCGTTATGTTGTTAAGCGCCGCCGTGCTCGGTTTACTCGGCCTGGTGCCTGGAATGCCGAACCTGGTATTTTTGCTGTTCACTGCCGGATTGCTCGGGCTGGCCTGGTGGATACGCGGACGCGAACAAAAAGCGCCTGCCGAACCCAAACCGGTAAAAATGGCAGAGAATAATACCGTTGTCGAAGCGACGTGGAACGATGTACAACTGGAAGATTCTCTGGGAATGGAAGTGGGTTATCGACTGATCCCGATGGTCGATTTCCAGCAGGATGGTGAGTTGTTGGGCCGTATACGCCGTATCCGCAAGAAATTTGCCCAGGAGATGGGATTTCTGCCGCCAGTGGTGCACATTCGCGACAATATGGATCTGCAACCTGCCCGCTATCGCATTTTGATGAAAGGCGTGGAGATTGGCAGTGGTGATGCTTATCCGGGGCGCTGGCTGGCGATTAACCCTGGAACCGCTGCCGGGACGTTACCTGGTGAGGCGACCGTCGATCCGGCATTTGGCCTGAATGCTATCTGGATTGAAAGTGCGCTAAAAGAACAGGCGCAGATTCAGGGGTACACAGTGGTTGAGGCCAGCACGGTGGTAGCAACGCATCTTAACCACCTCATTAGCCAGCATGCCGCAGAGCTGTTTGGTCGTCAGGAGGCGCAACAGCTGTTGGATCGCGTCGCCCAGGAGATGCCAAAGCTGACGGAAGATCTCGTTCCTGGCGTCGTCACGCTCACCACACTGCATAAAGTGCTGCAAAATCTCCTCGATGAAAAAGTACCGATTCGCGATATGCGCACCATTCTCGAAACGCTGGCGGAACATGCGCCCATCCAAAGCGATCCACATGAATTAACCGCCGTCGTGCGCGTGGCGTTGGGACGGGCGATTACCCAGCAGTGGTTTCCTGGCAAAGATGAAGTCCATGTTATTGGCCTCGATACACCGCTGGAACGTTTGTTACTACAGGCGCTGCAGGGCGGGGGAGGACTGGAGCCAGGGCTGGCGGATCGTTTACTGGCGCAAACTCAGGAAGCGCTATCCCGTCAGGAGATGCTGGGTGCGCCGCCAGTATTGTTGGTGAACCACGCGCTGCGACCATTATTGTCTCGCTTCCTGCGCCGCAGCTTGCCGCAGTTAGTGGTCCTGTCGAATCTGGAACTGTCTGATAACCGACATATCCGCATGACGGCGATAATTGGCGGCAAATAATGAGAACCTTATTAGCAATATTATTGTTTCCGCTGCTGGTGCAAGCCGCCGGGGAGGGGATGTGGCAGGCAAGTAGTGTAGGAATTACGCTAAATCATCGCGGTGAGTCGATGTCGTCTGCGCCTCTTTCTACGCGACAACCTGCTTCAGGATTGATGACGCTGGTAGCGTGGCGTTATCAGCTTATCGGCCCGACACCTTCAGGACTGCGGGTTCGCTTGTGTTCGCAATCTCGTTGTGTCGAATTAGAGGGGCAGAGCGGAACCACCGTGGCCTTTTCCGGTATAGCGGCAGCAGAACCGTTGCGCTTTATCTGGGAAGTGCCTGGCGGTGGGCGGTTAATTCCGCCGCTGAAAGTACAACGTAATGAAGTGATTGTGAATTATCGCTGAAGGACAAAAAAATTACGCGCTCGCGAGTATGTTTAATAACTCAGTGAAAAAGGCTCGATGTTTTGTTGCAATTATTTATCAGGAATAGCTTGCAACAAAACATGCCAAAAATATGTGAATTATCCTCTTGTCAAAGGGCTTGGATAAAAATCTTCAGAGTTACGGTATAGCTGCAACTGGCGAGTTCGCGTATTGGTCTGTATGATCATACATGAGAGCCATTCTGATTCAGAATAAGGGTCACTTAAATCCTGAACGTCCTCATTTGAAAGGATTAATTCACATTCTTTGTCCCTAAAATCCAGCCAGGCTCGCTGTGATTTTTTAAGCAAGTTAAGTTGTTCGGTATCAGGTTTTTTTACACCTGTGCGTGGCACTTGTTCTATATAACGATAAGCTTCACCATAGGCTTTATTTAATTGCGCATCGACGAGATTGTATTCTTGTCGCAGGCATGATTTGATCACGTTAATGTCACTATCATCATCTGAATTTTTTTGCCAACAATCTTTGATGGCTGAAATGTCATGGTCGTTTACTATAAGCGTATCTTCTGCGTAAACCTGGCAAGAGATAATGCCTAATGTTAATACAAGAAATTTAAACACTGCGGTATTCCTTAAATTCAACCGTTATCGTTTCCCTGGGGCCGGATATTACGCTTCTGACTTCTTACCCAACAGTGAGAAAACGATGGCATGTCCATTTTCAGAATACATTTAGATGGCAATAAAAAAGCCTGATCAGGTAACCCTGATCAGGCTTCACTCTCACGAAAAATCGATTACATACGCTCTACAGTCTCAATACCCAGCGTATCCAGACCCAGCTTCAGCGTCTTCGCCGTCAGTTGTGCCAGTTTCAGACGGCTGTTACGCACTTCTTCGTTTTCTGCGCTGAGGATCGGGCAGTGCTCGTAGAAGCCAGAGAACAGACCGGCCAGATCGTACAGGTAAGCACACATCACATGCGGCGTACCTTCACGGGCAACCACGGTGAGGGTTTCTTCAAACTGCAGCAGGCGAGCTGCCAGTTGCGCTTCACGATCTTCACGGATGATTACCGGAGCTGCAGCCAGTTGCTCTTCGTCAATTTCTGCTTTACGGAACACGGACAATACACGCGTGTATGCATACTGCATGTATGGCGCGGTATTACCTTCAAACGCCAGCATGTTGTCCCAGTCGAAGATGTAGTCCGTGGTGCGGTTTTTGGAGAGATCCGCATATTTCACCGCACCAATACCAACCGCGTTAGCCAGTTTTTCCAGCTCGTCGGCTGGCATATCCGGGTTCTTTTCTGCCACCAGACGGCGTGCACGTTCCAGGGCTTCATCCAGCAGATCGGCCAGTTTCACTGTACCACCCGCGCGGGTTTTGAACGGTTTGCCGTCTTTACCCAGCATCATGCCGAACATGTGGTGTTCCAGCGGTACGGATTCCGGTACATAGCCTGCTTTACGGACGATCGCCCATGCCTGCATCAGGTGTTGATGCTGACGGGAGTCGATGTAATACAGCACGCGATCGGCATGCAGTGTTTCATAACGATATTTCGCACAGGCGATATCAGTGGTGGTGTAGAGATAGCCGCCATCTTTCTTCTGAATGATCACGCCCATCGGTTCGCCTTCCTTGTTTTTAAACTCATCAAGGAATACAACGGTCGCCCCTTCGCTTTCTACTGCCAGACCTTTGGCTTTGAGATCCGCCACAATTCCTGGCAGCATTGGGTTGTAGAGGCTTTCGCCCATCACGTCATCACGGGTCAGCGTCACGTTGAGACGATCGTAAGTGATCTGGTTCTGCGTCATGGTGATGTCGACCAGTTTGCGCCACATCTCGCGGAAATATTCGTCACCGCTTTGCAGTTTTACCACGTAGTTACGTGCACGCTCGGCAAACTCTTCATCTTCGTCGTAATGCTTTTTCGCATCGCGGTAGAAACCTTCAAGGTCAGCCAGCTCCATTTCACCGGCGTTTTCCTGCTGCTGCTTTTCCAGCCATGCAATCAGCATACCGAACTGAGTGCCCCAGTCGCCGACGTGGTTTGCGCGAATCACTTTGTGACCGAGGAACTCCAGAGTACGCACTGCTGCGTCACCAATAATGGTAGAGCGCAGGTGACCGACGTGCATCTCTTTCGCCACGTTTGGCGCAGAGTAGTCAACCACAATGGTCTGTTTTTCTGGCGTAGCAACACCGAGACGATCGGACGCCAGCGCCTGCTGAACATGTTCAGCCAGGAATGCCGGATCAAGGAAAATGTTGATAAAGCCTGGACCGGCGATCTCAACTTTGCTGGCGATACCGTTAAGATCCAGATGAGTCAGCACCTGCTCTGCTAATTGTCGCGGTGCCATACCCAGTTTTTTAGCAACTGCCATCATGCCGTTAGCCTGATAGTCGCCGAACTGAACTTTTGCTGACTGACGAACCTGCGGTTCGCAATCCGCAGGCGCGCCTGCCGCAATCATGGCCTGACGGACTTTTTCTGAGAGAAGAGCCTGAATATTCACCGGAATACCTTACATTGATGAAGCGAGCAAAAATTGCCCGCACCAGTTAAAGAAATTAGGGCGGGAGTATACTGCAAATGGCTGTTTTCGTCAGCAACGTGCGCGTGGCGTATTGCCGTTTTCACTATTGCATCAGAAGCGGCGTAAAATCAGCGGTTGGTTGGCACAGGGCAACAGGGTAAATTAACGCTTTTACTGAAAGACGAAGAGTGATTATGGCGAACTGGCAATCTATCGACGAGCTGCAGGATATTGCATCGGATTTACCGCGATTTACCCACGCATTAGATGAACTTTCCCGCCGTCTGGGGTTGAATATCACTCCGCTGACTGCCGATCACATTTCTTTGCGTTGCCATCAAAACGCCACTGCTGAACGCTGGCGTCGCGGGTTTGAACAGTGTGGCGAGCTTTTGTCAGAAAATATGATCAATGGCAGACCGATTTGTCTGTTTAAATTGCATGAACCGGTACAGGTTGCGCACTGGCAGTTTTCTATTGTGGAGCTACCGTGGCCCGGGGAAAAACGTTACCCACACGAAGGTTGGGAACATATTGAAATCGTTCTGCCGGGTGATCCAGAAACGCTGAATGCCCGTGCGCTGGCATTGCTTTCTGATGAAGGACTCAGCCTACCGGGGATCTCAGTGAAAACCAGTTCGCCAAAAGGTGAGCATGAGCGATTACCGAATCCGACGCTGGCGGTCACCGATGGCAAAACAACTATTAAGTTTCATCCGTGGTCCATTGAAGAGATCGTTGCCAGCGAGCAGTCGGCGTAATTAAGGAGTAAAAATGGCATTACTGGAAATTTGCTGTTACAGCATGGAATGTGCACTAACGGCGCAGCAAAACGGCGCAGACAGAGTTGAATTATGCGCAGCCCCAAAAGAGGGGGGCTTAACGCCGTCGTTGGGTGTACTGAAATCCGTGCGCCAGCGGGTGACGATCCCTGTGCATCCGATAATTCGCCCACGCGGTGGTGATTTTTGCTACAGCGACGGTGAGTTTGCCGCCATTCTTGAGGATGTGCGCACGGTCCGCGAATTAGGTTTTCCTGGACTGGTGACGGGCGTTCTCGATGTTGACGGGAATGTCGATATGCCACGAATGGAAAAAATAATGGCTGCTGCCGGTCCGCTGGCAGTGACTTTTCATCGCGCCTTTGATATGTGCGCTAACCCTCTAAATACACTCAATAATCTTGCGGAATTGGGCATTGCCCGGGTGCTGACATCAGGGCAAAAATCAGACGCACTGCAAGGTTTATCAAAAATTATGGAACTTATTGCCCATCGTGATGCTCCAATCATTATGGCCGGAGCAGGAGTCCGTGCAGAAAACCTGCACCACTTCCTCGATGCCGGAGTGCTGGAAGTCCATAGCTCCGCGGGAGCGTGGCAAGCCTCACCGATGCGTTATCGTAATCAAGGATTGTCTATGTCATCAGATGCACACGCGGACGAGTATTCGCGTTATGTCGTAGACGGGGCGGCGGTTGCTGAAATGAAAGGAATCATTGAACGCCATCAGGCCAAATGATTTTTACCGTTGCATCATGTCGCCCAATATGATGCTTGCTCGTACCAGGCCCCTGCAATTTCAACAGGGGCCTTTTTTTATCCCTGAGCAGTATAAAAAACGAACGATAACCGTGATCTGTTGAGCGGGTGACAGTGCGCATAGCGTTGTGCTAAAAATATTTTTTATATTCACATTGATTATGGGATTTAAATTGCTAAAACTGATAAATATATATTCTAAATAGCAACTGGGTTATTCCTTAGCAATTAATGATTACATTGTAATAAATCATATTCTTTATCGATTATTTCAGGCAGTGTTGTGCCGAGTTATGCAAGCGGTTAATTCGTTGTGTATTTAATTATACAATGATTTCGGTGTTCTGGAATTTATTTAGAGGAATCTATGCGAGGGAAAAAACGCATTGGGTTATTGTTTTTGCTGATAGCGGTTGTGGTTGGTGGCGGCGGGTTATTGCTGGCGCAAAAAGCCTTACATAAAACGTCGGATACAGCATTTTGCCTTTCCTGCCACTCGATGAGTAAACCTTTTGAGGAATATCAGGGAACTGTCCACTTTTCGAACCAGAAAGGGATACGTGCGGAATGTGCCGATTGCCATATTCCAAAGTCAGGGATGGATTATTTATTTGCTAAATTAAAAGCATCTAAAGATATTTATCATGAATTTGTTAGCGGCAAAATAGACAGTGACGATAAGTTCGAAACTCATCGCCAGGAAATGGCCGAAACAGTATGGAAAGAATTAAAAGCAACTGACTCTGCAACGTGCCGTAGTTGCCATTCTTTTGATGCCATGGATATTGCCTCGCAAAGTGAATCTGCGCAGAAAATGCATAACAAAGCACAAAAGGGCGGCGAAACCTGTATCGATTGTCATAAAGGCATTGCCCATTTTCCGCCAGAAATAAAAATGGATGACAACGCGGCGCATGAGCTGGAAAGTCAGACCGCTACTTCAGTGACTAATGGCGCACATATTTATCCTTTCAAAACTTCTCGCATAGGCGAGCTGGCTACCGTGAATCATGGTACCGATCTCACCGTCGTTGATGCCAGTGGCAAACAGCCGATCGTTCTGTTGCAGGGTTATCAAATGCAGGGCAGTGAAAACACGCTCTACCTGGCGGCAGGTCAACGGCTGGCGCTAGCCACATTAAGTGAAGAAGGTATCAAGGCGCTCACGGTAAACGGGGAATGGCAGGCTGACGAATACGGCAATCAATGGCGTCAGGCGTCTTTACAGGGTGCGCTTACCGATCCCGCATTAGCGGACCGTAAACCGCTATGGCAATACGCTGAAAAACTTGACGATACCTATTGCGCTGGTTGTCATGCCCCTATTGCCGCCGACCATTACACCGTCAATGCGTGGCCGTCCATTGCCAAAGGAATGGGGGCACGAACCAGCATGAGCGAAAACGAACTGGACATTTTAACGCGGTATTTCCAGTACAACGCCAAAGATATTACCGAGAAACAGTGATCCTCGTTGATCAGGGAGGAAGTTATGACATTAACAAGACGTGAATTTATTAAACACAGCGGTATTGCCGCTGGAGCGCTGGTGGTGACATCGGCAGCACCGCTACCCGCATGGGCATAAGAGAAGGGCGGTAAAATCCTCACCGCGGGACGCTGGGGAGCGATGAACGTAGAAGTGAAGGACGGCAAGATTGTTTCTTCGACAGGCGCGCTGGCGAAAACCATACCGAACTCCTTACAGTCTACGGCGGCGGATCAGGTACACACCACGGCGCGTATTCAGCATCCGATGGTGAGAAAAAGCTATCTCGATAATCCACTGCAACCGGCGAAAGGTCGAGGCGAAGATACCTATGTACAGGTGAGCTGGGAACAAGCATTAAAACTGATTCATGAGCAACACGATCGTATTCGTAAAGCTAACGGACCATCGGCCATTTTTGCCGGATCTTACGGCTGGCGCTCTTCTGGCGTGTTGCATAAAGCGCAAACCTTACTGCAACGTTATATGAACCTCGCGGGCGGTTATTCCGGGCATAGCGGCGATTATTCAACCGGGGCAGCACAGGTGATCATGCCGCATGTGGTCGGTTCTGTAGAGGTGTATGAACAGCAGACCTCCTGGCCGCTGATTCTGGAAAACAGCCAGGTTGTGGTGCTGTGGGGGATGAACCCGCTGAATACCTTAAAAATTGCCTGGAGCAGTACCGATGAGCAAGGGCTGGAATACTTCCATCAGCTGAAAAAATCTGGCAAACCAGTGATTGCCATTGATCCTATCCGCTCCGAAACCATTGAGTTCTTTGGCGATAATGCCACCTGGATCGCGCCGAATATGGGCACCGACGTGGCACTGATGTTAGGGATTGCGCATACCCTGATGACACAAGGCAAACACGATAAAGTGTTCCTTGAAAAATACACCACCGGGTATCCGCAGTTTGAAGAATATCTGACAGGTAAGAGCGATAATACTCCGAAGAGCGCGGCCTGGGCGGCGGAAATTACTGGCGTACCGGAAGCGCAGATAGTCAAACTCGCTGAACTGATGGCGGCGAATCGCACAATGCTGATGGCAGGCTGGGGAATTCAGCGCCAGCAATATGGTGAACAGAAACACTGGATGCTGGTGACGCTGGCGGCGATGTTAGGGCAGATTGGTACACCGGGCGGCGGTTTTGGTTTCTCTTATCATTACTCCAATGGTGGCAACCCGACACGTGTTGGCGGCGTGCTGCCGGAAATGTCTGCGGCGATTGCCGGACAGGCCAGCGAGGCCGCTGATGATGGCGGAATGACGGCGATTCCTGTTGCCCGTATCGTCGATGCGCTGGAAAATCCTGGCGGCAAATATCAGCATAACGGTAAAGAGCAAACGTATCCGAATATCAAAATGATCTGGTGGGCGGGTGGCGGTAACTTTACCCATCACCAGGATACTAATCGTCTGATTAAAGCATGGCAGAAACCGGAGATGATCGTCGTTTCTGAATGCTACTGGACCGCAGCTGCTAAACATGCAGATATCGTATTACCGATCACCACATCGTTTGAGCGCAATGACTTGACGATGACCGGTGATTACAGCAACCAGCATATTGTGCCGATGAAGCAGGCTGTCGCTCCGCAATTTGAAGCGCGAAACGATTTTGATGTGTTTGCCGATCTTGCGGAATTACTGAAACCTGGCGGAAAAGAGATCTATACCGAAGGTAAAGATGAAATGGCGTGGCTGAAATTTTTCTATGATGCCGCTCAGAAAGGTGCCCGTGCGCAACGCGTGATTATGCCGATGTTTAATGCCTTCTGGCAGCAAAATAAACTGATCGAAATGCGCCGCAGCGAGAAGAACGAACAGTACGTTCGTTATGGTGATTTCCGCGCCGATCCGGTGAAAAATGCGCTGGGTACGCCAAGCGGCAAAATTGAGATTTACTCCAAAACGCTGGAAAAATTTGGCTATAAGGATTGCCCGGCACACCCAACCTGGCTTGCGCCTGATGAGTGGAAGGGTACCGCCGACGAGAAGCAGTTGCAGCTTCTGACCGCACATCCGGCACACCGTTTACATAGTCAGCTTAACTATGCGGAACTGCGTAAAAAATATGCGGTTGCAGATCGTGAACCAATCACTATTCACACCGAAGATGCTGCACGCTTTGGTATTGCGAATGGCGATCTGGTGCGTGTCTGGAACAAACGTGGTCAGATTTTGACAGGCGCGGTGGTGACTGACGGGATCAAAAAAGGCGTGGTATGCGTGCATGAAGGTGCATGGCCAGATCTGGAAAATGGCTTGTGTAAAAACGGCAGTGCGAACGTGTTAACGGCGGATATCCCCAGCTCGCAGCTGGCAAATGCCTGTGCCGGTAACTCAGCGTTGGTGTATATCGAAAAATATACGGGCAATGCACCGAAGTTAACGGCGTTTGATCAGCCAGCTGTTCAGGCGTAAGACGTGAATAGCGCCCGGAAACGGGCGCTGAGGTTATGCAAACGTAAAGCTGCCTGATGCGCTATGCTTATCAGGCCTACATAGTCCCTGCAATATATTGAATTAGCAAGGTTTTGTAGGCCGGATAAGGCGTTCACGCCGCATCCGGCAGTAATACCAGACCTTTACGGCTTGCGCGCAATCAGCACCGCGCGTTTAGGTGCCGGATAACCTTCCATCGTTTTACCCGGATCATGTGGGTCGAGGAAATCGGCCAGCGATTCGGTAACCATCCATTCGGTGCGTCGCTGCTCTTCTGTGGTGGTAACGCTCACATCCGCAATGCGGATATCTACAAAACCACACTTCTTCAGCCAGTTTTTCAGCGCCAGCGCGGAAGGGATGAAATAGACATTACGCATTTGCGCGTAACGATCGCCTGGTACCAGCACCGTGTTCTCATCACCATCAATAACCAGCGTTTCCAGCACCAGTTCACCTTCATTGACCAGTTGATCTTTCAACTGCCATAGATGCTCCAGCGGTGAACGGCGATGGTAAAGCACGCCCATCGAAAAGACGGTATCAAAGGCTTTCAGTGCCGGAAGTTGTTCAATACCTAACGGTAACAAATGCGCGCGCTGATCATTACCCAGTAGTTTACGCACCGCTTCAAACTGGCACAGAAACAGTTGCGTAGGGTCGATCCCCACCGCGAGGTGCGCGCCTGCGCCAATCATGCGCCACATGTGATAACCGCTGCCGCAGCCGACATCCAGAATGGTGCGTCCGGTTAAATCAGAAAGATGGGGCAGAACACGATCCCATTTCCAGTCGGAACGCCATTCGGTATCGATGTTGACGCCATACAGTGAGAACGGCCCTTTGCGCCACGGCATCAGGTTGCGCATCAGCGTTTCAATGCGTTTAATTTGCCCTGCGCTCAGTGGCTCTTCGCTTTCTGCCGTAACGCTATGCAATAAATCAAGACGATACGGTTTAATTTCAGGTAGAAACTCCACCGCATTTGACCACTGCTTAAACAACCCGTGCTGCTGCTCGCGCTGCCAGTTAGCAATCTGCGCGGGCAGCGTTTCGAGCCAGTGTGAAAGATGATTTTTGGCAATCAGAGAATAAAAGTTACCAAAGTCGATCATGCAGCGTCCTCTGCTTTTAATGCCACCAGTGAACCAAAGTTAAAGCACTGGAACCACAGCTCACTATGCTCAAAACCGGCTTTATGCAGGCGTGCTTTATGGGTTTCCACGGAATCGGTCAGCATCACGTTTTCCAGCATGCTGCGCTTCTGGCTGATCTCCAGTTCGCTGTAACCGTTGGCACGTTTAAAGTCGTGGTGCATGTTGAACAACAGTTCACCAACTTTGGCATCTTCGAAACTGAATTTTTCCGAAAGCACCAGCGCGCCGCCCGGGTTCAGTCCTTGATAAATTTTATCCAGTAATGCCTGGCGCTCGGAAGGTTCCAGGAATTGCAGGGTAAAATTCAGCACCACCATCGATGCGTTTTCAATGGCGATATCGCGAATATCACCTTCAATGACGTCTACTGGCGTAGGGGCTTTATAGGCGTCAATATGACGACGGCAGCGTTCAATCATCGCCGGGGAGTTGTCGATGGCAATAATTTTGCAATTATCATGATGAATGTTGCGACGCACCGAGAGCGTCGCCGCGCCCAGAGAGCAACCCAGATCGTAAACCTGCGTACCAGGTTGAACGAAGCGCTCGGCTAACATACCAATCATGGAAATAATATTGGAATAGCCGGGTACGGAACGCTGGATCATATCCGGGAAGACTTCAGCTACCCGTTCATCAAAGGTCCAGTCGCCCAGTCTGGCGATAGGGGCAGAAAATAGCGTGTCGCGGTGAGACATAACGTAAAAATCCGGGAAAAAGAAAGTGGCGTATTGTGCGCTAACGCAGGGAGAAAACCAACTCCCAGGGCATATACCAAAGATTCGCCAGCACCATCAGCAACAGCGCACACCAGGTGGCGCTCATGCCGGAACGTCGCCAGCGGAACAGACGGTGATGAAAACCGTAATAATGCATCAGACGACCAGCAAGCAAAACGATGCCGCAAATATGCACCATCCAGGTTTCTGCGCCATTCATTTCCATAAACAGCATCAGCACAATCGCGATGGGAATATATTCCACCGCGTTACCATGAATGCGAATAGCGCTTTGCAGTTCGCTAAAACCGCCGTCGCCATAGGCAACGCGGTACTGCATTCGCAGGCGAACGACATCAAAAGAGAACTTCATTAATAACAACGCACTTAAAACGGCATACAGCGCGCTTACCATACAAACTCCCTTTAAAATGGCCGATGGCACCTGTCTATGATAGGTGGCAAATTCAGAAAAGAGAAGATTGCTGTGGAATAGCCGGAACTGCTCCGATCTCTGGAAGCGTTTTACGTAAGTCTTCCCACAGGGTATGTACCAGTTCCGGTGCCTGGGCAATGTCTGGCGTATGTAAAAAAAGATAAGGCGTAGTGGTCTGATGCCACTGCGCTAATTTTTGTAACCAGACCTGAAATAATTCCCGGTTTTGCGTCATATCATCACTACCGATAAAACGGATCAGCGGATTTGTCGCCGTCAGTACAGCATGTACCGGAACTTTAGGTTTTTTTCGTTGAGCGTCGCGAATAGCTTCACTGTGTGGACGTGCTGCATGAACCGGGCGGCTGTCTAAAATCACCCGATTAACGCCGCGCTGATGTAAACCGCGATTAAGCGTTTGTTCCTCTTCTCCTTTGGCGAAAAACTGTGGATGGCGGACTTCCACGCCATAATTAAATTCGCCAGGAAGAGAATCGAGAAAATGCCAAAGCGCAGGCAGCTCCCGTGGGCCGAATGTGGCAGGCAGTTGCAGCCAGTATTGCCCAATGCGCGGAGCCAACGGTGACATGCGGGTCAAAAATTCAGTCACTAAATCATCGCAATGCCGTAATGCTGCCTGATGCGAAATGGTCGCCGGAAACTTAAAACAGAAGCGGAAGTCATCTGTGGTCTGCTCACGCCAGCGCAGGACAACCTCGGGTTTCGGCAGGGCGTAAAGCGTGGTGTTGCCCTCCACGCAGTTAACATGACGGGTATTGAAGGCTAACCCACTGATTTTAATAAGTCTCTTGTGTCACTTTGGTGACCATGGGACATCATTGGGACATAATCTGCCAGCTTCTGATTCAGCATTGCGATCTGTTCTGCATTACTGTCAGTCATCCATGCTCCGTATACATTGAATACCATCTGGGCACTTGCATGGCCCATCTGGCTGGCAATGAAGCTTGGGTTTGCTCCGGCAGATAATGACCAGCACGCATAAGTGTGTCGTGACTGGTATGCTTTCCGGTGCCTGATGCCCGCACGCTTAACGGCTGTTTCCCATGAGTCGCCAATAGAATCTACCTTGTAGATAAAACCGACCTGTTTGCTTTTTCTAACCACCTGGGGGTTAAATACGAAAGTACATTCATGATTCACTGAGCGCCCATATTCACGTAGTTGAACCTTGATGTGGTGCTGCTTACCCAGTCTTGTCATTTCAGCCTGATTTTTCAGGACACTGATAGCGGGCTGGATAAGATGCACAACCCTGTTTGTACTTGCTTCAGTTTTAGGTAGAGTGAACTCACTGAGTTTCGTATAATTGCGCCTGATAGTAATAGTTCCTGCTTTCAGATCGATATCCTCCCAGGCCAGGGAGACCAGTTCACCGTGACGCATTCCTGTGTACACAGCCAATGACCACAGGTTTTTCGTCTGCTGATGTCGGCAAGCATCTATCAGGCGAATAAATTCGTCACGAGTTAGTGGATCTGGCTCTGCCCTGGCTCTTTTAAGAGGCTTAATTCCCTGGAAGGGATTTGCTTCTAAGTAACCGTGATCTGCAGCAAACTGAAACATTCCAGCGATAGTTGTCATGTAATAATTTACAGTAACGACGCTCCGTCCTTTTGCTGCTGCTTTGTTTTTCGTTGAATTCTGACACCCGGTCAGTAAATCTTTCCTGATATACAGCAATTCCTCTTTGGTTACCGATGACACCAGTCTGCTGCCTCCAATTTTCGGAACCATCGTTCTTGCAACGGATTCATAGCGATTGAATGCATTTGCAGAGATTTCCATTCGTTTCAGATCCAGCCACTTTTCTTCAAGTTCCTTCACCGTAATTTCTTTTTTACTTACCCCAAAAGCCTGAAGGTTGGGGGAGTCAGGGAACTGTGCAGCATAATCAAAGCTTCCTGTGCGGATGGCAAAACATACCGATGTCCTCAGTTCCCCGGCGATCTTCCTGTTCTTGGCAGTGTCAGGGACACCAAGATTTTCCCTGACACGTTTACCTTTAAAATTAAACCAGATGCGTAATGTGCCGCCGTGGTTTTCGACGCCTGTTGGATATTTGACTTTATCCATTGATACCTCCAGACGCCCAAGAGCGATACGAGCTTACATATTTCATGATATTAAATCACCTGGGTTGTTTGTTTTTCATTGAGGCGACCCAGGCATCTATTGCTTTTCTGTTATACATACATTCACTGGAAGGCTTTGGATTACCGTCTGGTGATACGTGAATATACTCTCTTCCAACCATCCAGCATTCTTTCCGGGCCCGAAGAATTGTGCCTGGTTTGAGCCCGGTAATTGCGATAAGAACGCTTTCACAAACCCATTCATTGGGAGCCAGTTGAATCACATTGCTCATACATTACCTCACACAACACTCAGCCCACGGCAGTGGCACCACACTTCAAACATTCGTTTCACAATTTCACGACAGTAGAAGCCGTCAACATCTCGCGTCAGGTCATAGCGATTGCCGTAACGCTGGCGCACCCATAGCTCAAACGCTTTATTCATTCTTTACTTCCTTTTCATGGCCCGTAATTTTTTCAGATGAGCTTCCTGCTCTGTTTCTGCCAGAATTTGTCGGTATTCCTGGTGATCAATCCGTTCAAACAGTTCATTGAAATCGTTTATTTTTACTGACTGTGTTCGCCCATCCATTCTTCTGTACAACACAGTGTTGTTTATGCAGCGAACAATTTTTACCGGGTAACCGGCATTGTCGGTATACAGTTGTCCCTGATTAATCAAAGCGAACATTTTTTCTCCTGCTCTCTGAATAGCGAGAACTTCAGAGCCGTATGTTTGTAGCGGGTTCAATACTGATAATTTCTGCTGAGATAAGCATCCCGGCAAGCCAGAGCTCTCCGGACAGGTCTTCATCCTGGCATATCAGTTCGCCAATATTAATGGTGGCCATGATATCTGTTTCCCCTGTACGCTCATCCTCGACTTCTTCATAAGGCAGCGTTGCGTACAGGCTTTCAATAGCGCAACTGATAACATCGAGTCCGGTCAGGTTGCCACCGACAGTGACTTCGAATGTTTCGCGGTATTCCCATAGCCCGAAAGTTAATCGAACGGTTTGTTTTGCCATGCGTCCGCATGACGTCAGATTTGGGTCATAGTTCATTATTTGCGGTTGAGTATTATGAGTGTTCATCTGCTTTTCCCTTAGCCCGACGGTCTGCCGGGCATATTAAGTTATTTAACCTGGATAAATGGTGTATTGGCACCACTGGTCATGTATTGCGGCAGCGTGCCGTTCCATTTATTGATGGCTTCCAGCTCCACAACACCGGGGTTCTGACGCAGAGCTTCACCGCGTAAACGAATAGCATCGGCTTCAGCCTGGGCTTTTGTGCGAATCGCATCAGCCTGTCCAGTAGCGACCAACACCGACCACTTCACCGACGCCTTTGTCGTCGTCAAGTTTGTTGACTTTGATGCCCACATTACCAGGCTCAACACGATCACAACCGACAAGGCCAATGGCAGGCAGAACAATGGCTAAAGAAAAAATAATTTTTTTCATCATTTATCCTTGGTGAAAGAAAGCCCCTTATAAATGGCACAAATGCACGGCGGGGTCAGACACGCCAGAGCAAAACCAGAAATCACTGCTACCGTATCCTTCATTGATATGAGGGCCGAAACGATTAATCCGTAAATGCATGCGATAATTGCCAGTGATATAACTATTTTGAAATAAATGTTCCTGGTCCTCCTGATGTATTCGGCTTGCCTTATTTAATTGCGTCATGGTTAATTTCGTTTACGTCAGAATGGTTTTGTTGCCATCAGTTCGTAATATCCGGCGCTCCATGTGTCATATTTTCTGAACCATTTTTCTGTATACTGTTTCCTGGCGATGAGTCTGCGCAGTCGTCTGATTGTTCGCTGGTGTGCGCGGGTATACTCTGTGGTTGATTCTCCTCGTTTCCATATCTCATTCCCGTTGAAGATAAAACGCTTGTCAGGATGGCGCTGTCGGAATCCTGAACGTTCAAAAGCGCGGGTGGTCATAAAGAATGCCAGGTAACGAATTGCCGTTTTTCGGGTGAGGCATTTTTTTGTTCTTCCGTGGCGTGTTACAAAAAATAACGGGCCGATGGGTGTATCATGTTTCTGTAATGCCTGGTCAATGGCGCTGGCGGTGCGGTTGTCGATCATTTCTTTATTTCTCCCGAATAACGTTCATGACTCATTACTTCCCAGTTCCGGCCGTCGTCTTTCGATAACAGCCGCCAGCGACGGTTAACCTTCAGACTGAGATATCCGTTGCGCTGTATCCGATGCGGGAATATACGTCGGCATCTGTACCGCCGCAGGACCAGCAACGCCTGCTGGTGGACCCACTCAGGAATTCGTGTTGCTGTTAATGTCACTGGTTTCCTCCTGAGCAGGTGCTGTTATCTGATACCCCGCTCTTTCTGCCAGCCATATGAATGTATCCATGCTGGCAATCAGCTCTCCATCGCGGACTTTGCAGACATCTGTTACCTGGCCATTTTCAATTGTCATAACGATCTGCACTTTTTCGTGTACAACAGATACAGGGGATAAATTAGCCATCAGTTAATTCCTCCGCTGATATATTTTTCTTTCGCGTAATCAATAACCTCTTGTAAAAGGTTGTCTATAATTAACTTTCCGGTTTCAGCCTGGTATTCAGTATGTTGATTAATCCCGATAGCATTCTGGTATGCAGTTCGGAATTCTGTTTCACCCTCCACTCGACCCAATTCACCACGGGTAATATCTTCAAAGCGCAACAGCAACTGGGTTATAAACTGTTCTGTTATTTCTATGGTCGTAATGTTCCCATCCGGAAGGTCAACAATAAGCAGATCACCACCTGTTTTACGTTTTATTCGATGGAGTGCTGCAACAGCTATACGGCGACGATATGTATTAATGGGTTCATGTGTCATTTGTTATTTCTCGTATGCTTTACGCAGAAATAAGCAGGCAATATGCATGTAATTTTCACCGTATTGTGCAATAAGGCAGGCGGTCTTGTGTGATGCCATATTCTTTATAAAAGTCATAATAAAGCCTCCTGTGGATTAAGATTGTAACATTCCCCGGCGATAAAACTGCAATAAACGTTCAGGGCATATTTATTGTTATTGCGCTAATTCTTTTTCGGCAGCAGTTTTTGCATACTCACATGCAAAATTCAGAATTTCGCTGCCGAGTGTTTTCGTTTCGTGATTACTGGACATATGTAATACCTGTGTTGCATGCAATAAATGATAAACATTTACCGCAAATGAATCAGGCTCCAGACAAATGCCTTCGTAATTATCTTGCTGTGAGGTTGTTTCTGTCATTGCTTCTGAAGTGCATGCGAGCCTGTTTTTGACAATTCTCTTTCCTCTAATCACTATATCGGCAACATCTATTACCTTTACAACCTCCGGGAGAAGTTCCGGGTTTGTATAATCAAAGTCATCAACATGGAGAACAATTATGTTTTCGAACTTTTTCATGGCTTCCTCAGCTGACTTATATGTCCTGCTATATAGCGAGTCTCAGAAGTGTTTTCATATTGAGACTGTTTCCGCAATGATTGATAATCAGTTACCGGATGCTTATCCGTGTCCGGCGCACGACCACACGTAGCCGCGTGTTGGTCCCCATTTTCAATTCAGCTCTCAATGGAGGATAAATGATTAACGCAGAGCAACTCGAAAAAGAGATTTCAGAACTCAAAAAAGAATTAATTTGGCACAAAGTTGCTATCTCCGCATTAATTCGTCAGGTAGTTTCACCTGAAGATAAAGTAAAGTTTATGAAGCAGTTCTCATCTTCATCAAAGGAGTTTTTCACTGACGAGGTTCATCCAGAGGCTGGATTTTGGATCCGTCAATTATTTTCGCAAGATAAGCGTAAATAGCGTCATCAATACTCGCGTCGCTCCTGAATTTAAGAGCGATGCTCTTTATATCCTCTGAAATTATTACCAGATCACCATATGTTATATTTTTATTATTGCGCGCAGTGCTTTTTTGTATGAAATCAAGCAATTCACCAATGAGACAAATATGGTAAGCATTACAGTTTTTCATGCGCAGATATCCTTTGCTGCCGTTTCGCCAGTTAACAGCCACATCGCATCGCAGCCAAGAATATTTGCCAGTGGGATAAGCATACTGATAGTTGGTTCATACTCTCCGCTCTCCCACTGGATGATAATTTCTTCATCGAGATCGAGCAGCCTGGCGAGTTCGGCGGTTGTTAAGCCGCAGGCTTCGCGTTGGGTGCGAAGGTTAACCAGCCAGCTTTCAGGGAAGGATTGTTTTTGTTGCGCAGGAGAAGCAGCAGATAGAGCATATTCATGGATAAATTCCATTACCTCAATGCCCAGTTCCTTTGAGCGAGCACAATCCAGAAGATGGAATGTGCGTACAGCACTTAGCAAATTTGCAATATTTAATGCAAAGGAATCAAGTTCTAAGCCCTTAAGCGTAACACAGCCGCAGTTGATAAAATTAGTTGTTTCTGGAGTTGCTTTTAGTGTCTTCATATATCCGCCAACAATTTTAAATTGAATCAAATCAAGTTATAATTGATGGGGCGATATTATGTTTTGGGAAATAGCCTGTCAAGAAAAAATTGATATCGTATATTTCAGGCAGAAAAAAAACGGGCAAAGCCCGTTAAAATCAAAGACTAACCAAATCTGTTTATGTTGAATGGTACTGATGAGATCACTTTAGACTGGATATAAAGCAGAGCTAACCCCTCTTTTTCGATGCTCCATGGTTGATAATTGGGGTTATCAGATAACACCATGATTTTGCTTCCAATTTTTTGAAGCCTTTTCACGTAGCATTCTCCATCAAAACAAAATGCATAAATACCATCGCCATCAAAATAAGTTACTGTCTTATCAAGAAAAAGAAGGTCGCCAGGTGAGATTGTGGGAGCCATACTGTCTCCTCTGGCGTTACCTATTTCTATATTTTTGAATGCCCGATTTCCAACAAGACGTCGGGCATATTCAGGATCAAGTTCTATTGAGCGCACTACATCTATCAAGTCACCACGGACATGAGTTCCATCACCGCAACTAAACTCAACATCAAGGACATTAAACACGACGCTATCTGTTCTTGTCTGGTGTTTCTCTTGCGAGGAAAAGGTTGGTGAGGAGTCTTCACCTAAGAACCAGGATTGTGGATAACCGCTAATCTCTGATAAATGCGCGAGCTTATCACTCCGTGGAAATGTTTTTCCTGTTGTCCAGTACTGCACTGATTGCGCACTCACACCTAACTTGCGGGCCAGTTGAGCCTGAGTCCATCCTTTTGCTTTCAGCATCGCGGCTATTCGATTTTCCGTGTTTTTGACGTTCTTCATGACCAAATCCTGTGGGTTTCTTTACAAGGATAAATCTTTACTTGATTTTAGTGTATTCGATCCTTTTGTAACTTGCATGTTAATTTAAACTTGATGTATTCTTGATTTATAAAGTTAATATTGGTGCTTTGTTATGGAAGGAAATGATTACGACAAACTTCGTGCATTAATTGCGCAAAATGCCATAGCGCGAAATCTTGGTGTGACGCCGCAAGCGGTGAATCAGTGGTTTTCAAAAAGCACAATTCCTGCTCGTTTCGTTTTACGAGTATGTGAAGTAGTTGCATGGAAGGTTACGCCTCATGGCTTAAGGCCAGATCTTTATCCTCACCCTGAAGATGGAATTCCTAACTTGTTACGCAAAAGCCTAAATCCAAGTTCACCACACAGAGCGGATGGAATACACGCAGGAGATAAACAATGAACATCGCAATTTTTAACGGCAAAGTATCCATGACCAGCGTTGAAATTGCAGAGCTGGTGGGTAAACGTCATGACAATGTGAAACGCACTATTGAAACATTAGCCAAAGGTGGCGTTGTCCGGTCTCCTCAAATTGAGGTTTCCGAAAGAATCAATAACTTAGGTTTTAAAGTTCAATATGAGCATTACCTGTTTGAAGGAGAACAAGGTAAGCGCGACAGCATCATTGTCGTCGCACAGCTCTGTCCTGAATTCACTGCTCGCCTGGTAGATCGCTGGCGCGAACTGGAAGAACAGATCCGTAAGCCAATGAGCGAAATCGAAATGGTTGCCGCGATGGCTCTTGAAGCAGTTCGTCAGCAGAAACGGATCACTCAGGTGGAAGAAAAAGTCAGCCACGTTGCCGAAACAGTTGAGCAAATCAAAAAGGGCACCATTCGTGAGGGCTATGCCGGATATCGCCAACTGAAAGCGAAAACCGGTTTGTCAGATGATAAATGCCGCAATCTGGTGAACGCTTATCAAATTCCTACAGACACCCATGAGTTCATGACGCCGGACGGATTGTTGTCACGTCGCGCAATTGTTGCTGTGGAACCGTTTATGGCTGCTTTTTATCGGGTTATGGAGGAAGCAGAACCGCGAGGGACTCGCTGGTATCACCCGAAAATGGGGTTATTTCAGGTTATTGGTTGGCAGCGGTGAAAAAAAAGCCGGGAGTAACCCGGCTCACTCAACATCAATAACGGGGAGCTGTTTCGCATAAAACGGTTCCGAAACATCCAAGAACAGTTCTAAAGATATCAGCAGCTATATGATCATTTCAAGACCAAATATTGATTCTGCAATTTCGGGACGTTACACTGTTCAGGCACCTTATAAAGCGGGTGCCGGGATTTGCACCCCGGAATTGCATACGGCGATATATGACGCGCCAGCGTCTTTTTTATCGTTCATGCTCGCGCACGCCAGAATTATGGTGGGCTGGGCAGGGGAGCCGAAAGGCTCGCCGGTTTCCGTATGCGCCGGTAGTGCAAACCCTGTTCAGTCCGCCACCAGCGAGATTTGCACCTCCGGTGGTGGAAGTTATCCATTGCATACGGAGGCTGCCATCATGGCTACAGTCCCAACTTCCCCATACCTGAAAATTGAAGTTGTCAACGGCAAGGCCGTTATTTTCTCCCTGCATGTTGCCTGCCACTTTAAGCGCATGCACCAGAACATCGTCGACAAAATCGAGTATCTGAACTGCTCACGCGAGTTTTTTACCCGCAATTTCATACCGGGTACTTATCACATCTACGGTGACTCCCTGCGTGGTTATTACATCACCCTTGATGGTCTGATGATGCTTCAGCTTGGGTTAAGTCTGCGCACAATGCGGTACTACGAGAGCTGCATTGAAGCATTCCATGAGGCTGAGACCAACCTGAATCACACTGTTTTCCGTCGTAATCAATGGGAGGTGCGCCCATGATTCGCCGCGTCGTTAATTCCCTGTATCACCGATACAACCGTTGCCCCCGTGTGGGGCAGTGGTTTGCCACCAGCAACGGCCACGTTCTGCGGGTTTGCCTAGTCAACGCTGAAAGCCAGAAAGTCGTGTGCGAACTACAGGGGCGTAGCTACACCATCAGTTACCCTATGGCGGTATTTCTGTCTGGAAAAATGTTTAAGCGTCTGGGAGGTGTGGCGTGAACTGTTTTCAGTTTGTGTGCGGATGTGCTTTCGATAACCCGATTCAGCGCCTGATTATGTTGCGTGTTTTGATGTCGGGTTCTTCAGACGGTGAAGGCGAGAGAGTTATTGATCATCAGGTGCTTGCTGATTTCTGCTGTTGTTCTAAGCAAGCGATATTCAGGGAAACCCTGGCACTGGAAAGAGCTGGTTATCTTCATATCCGAAAAATTGCAACGCTTACTATTGATGCAAAAGCCAGACTACAACCTGCGCGTGGCTACACAATTCTCATGCCGCGGAAGGAGGTTGTATGAGCCGTTACGCCCCCACACCGGAAGTTATGGCTATTGGTCAAATTAATATTTCCGGCAATGTTACACCTGCGAACTGGTGGAAATATATTCGACTACCCAGTGGGCGTCCGGATGCGACGGCTATCGCTCTGCTTTCAGAGATCGTTTACTGGTACCGCCCGACAGAGGTCAGGGATGAGCACACCGGAGCGTTGCTGGGATATCGCAAGCGTTTTCAGGGCGACAAACTGCAAAGAAGCTACCAGGCGTTTGCTGAGCAGTTTGGTTTCGGGAAAAGGGAAACCGCAGATGCGCTGAAGCGTCTGCGCGATGCAGGGTTTATTACTCTGGATTTACGCACGGTGGAAATGCTCGATGGGGTGAAATGCAGCAATATTTTGTTTGTCGGGATCAACCCACAGGCAATTGCGGCCATCACCACACCTTCTTCTGTTTCGCCAGAAAGTAACAGCAATAATGCAATCAGCGATACAGCTATTACGTTAAAACGGAACACCCCCCGACGTCATAACGGAACAGGGGATACGCCGAATGTTGATACAAATACAGAGATTACTACAGAGATTACAACGGAGACTAAAAACACTATTGATGCATCCGCTGACGCGTCTGCGCCAGCGCGTTCTGCCCGACAGGAATATTCACCGGAATTTGAACAGGCCTGGCAGGAATATCCCAAACGTGCTGGTGGCAATTCCAAGTCAGCAGCCTTCAAAGCCTGGAAAGCCCGTATCAGGGAGGGAATAAAACCGGAGACCATGCTTGATGGCGTGAAGCGGTATGCCGCCTGGGTACGTGCTACAGGAAATACCGGCACACAGTTCGTGAAGCAGGCTGCGACGTTCTTTGGACCCGATCGTCACTTTGACGAATCCTGGCAACAGCCAGCAGCTCCCGGAGGTGGGCGGGGCAAAAGCCTCCCGATCTCGGGATTCAGTGAGCAGGACTACGGTTCAACGAACTTCAACTGGTGATTTTTCGAGGTGATGAACAATGTTTGAACAGTTAAAAAAACACTACGCACAACACGACAAAGCGCAATTGCTCAACCGCAGGGCGGAACTGGAGGAGGAGATGCAGTTTGCCCGTGCCGGGAAGCGCCCGTGGCGCTGTGAACACTGGCTGACAAGCGAGGAAACTGCTGAGTGTGAGAAACACGGGAAATACGCACGTCTGGTGTTGAAAGGGCCTGATGTTCGTGGGGAAACCATCAAACGGGTTTCTGGTTGCCCGACCTGCATTGCGAATGAACTGGATCAGGTACAGGAGGCGTTACGCATCCTGAAAGTTCATGAATTACTCGACAGGGCTGGTATTGCCCGCCGCTTCCAGAACTGCGAGTTTGAGAATTATCAGGCGGTGAATGCTGACGCACAGAGAAATCTTGAGGCTTGTCGGCGCTATGCCGGCTCATGGGAGAAGTGTCTTGCTGCGGGTACCAGCATGATCATGATTGGCAATTGCGGTACCGGGAAAAATCACCTAGCTGTATCAATGGCAAAAAATATTATTCACCACCACCTGGCGACTGTCGAAATTACGGATGTCATGCGACTGACCCGCGCTGTGAAAAATACCTGGCGTCACAATTCTGAACGCACTGAAGATGAAGTTATTGACCATTTTGTATCGCTGGACCTGCTCATCATCGATGAGGTTGGTGTGCAGTTCGGTACGCCAACAGAGATAACCATCTTGCAGGAAATCATCAATGCACGTTACGAAAGCGTTTTACCGACAATTTTGATCAGCAATCTGACGTTTGACCAGCTTAAGGAGTCCATTGGTGAACGAATTGTGGATCGCGTTACTGATGGTGGGCGTAATTGCCTGGTGTTTGGTTGGGAAAGCTACCGTGTACATATCAGAGGTGTGGCAGCATGACAAACCAGACAAATCCGGCGTGGCGTAATGATGACCTGGAAGGCGCTGTCATTGGTGCGTTTTTTCTGCGAGGGGCAGATCATGAAGTGATGGATATTCTGGCCACGCTTCCGGCGGATGTCTTTTTCGTGCGTCAGTACAGGGATATTTACGCGGGGATTTGCAGACAGGCCCGCGTATCCGGCGTCATTGACCCCGTGCTGCTGTGCAATGAGATGCCGGAACTTGCCCCGGTGATTACAGACACCGGGCGTAAAACCTGGGTGAAGTCTTCACTGGAGCACTATGTTGCAGCCTTGCGTCGCAATGCCGCACTGCGTGATGCAGAAAAGACGCTGAATGAGGCGTTGCAGAAATTACGTGATGCGCATACCTGTGAAGCAGCTGAAGATGCCCTGAAGGATGCGCAGAAAATGATGGCCTCATTGTCGACGGAAAAGGGCGTTATTCAGCCTGTTCACATTGATGATGTACTTCCGGAAGTGGTCGACCGTGTTGAATGCCGGAATCAGGGACTGGAGAAATCCAGAACGCTGATGACCGGTATTGATGAACTGGACGCAAAAACAGGCGGCATGGAGCCCGGCGACCTGGTATTTATTGCGGCTCGTCCGTCAATGGGCAAAACCGAACTGGCGCTGGACATCATCGACAAGGTGACTGAGCAGGGGCATGGCGTGCTTCTGTTCACCATGGAGATGGCGAACATCCAGATTGGTGAACGTATGGTGTCTGCTGCCGGTGGAATGCCGGTATCCCGTCTTAAGTCTGTTGCCCGTTTTGAAGACGAAGACTGGGCACGCTTCTCACAGGGTGTGGGACGAATGACGGGGCGTAATATCTGGATGGTGGACCAGGCAAACCTGACCATTGATGAGATATGTGCAACCACGAAGCACCACCGGATGAAACATCCGGAAACGGCGCTGGTGGTGGTCGATTACCTCGGCCTGATTAAAACCCGCAGCACGGGGCGTCACGACCTTGCGGTGGGGGAAATCTCAAAGGGACTTAAAAGCCTGGCAAAATCCGGCGGTTTTCCGCTGATTGCTCTGAGCCAGCTCTCCCGCGGCGTGGAATCCAGACCCAATAAACGCCCCATGAACTCGGACCTGAAAAACTCCGGGGAAATCGAGGCGGATGCCGACATCATTCTGATGCTTTACAGGGATGAGGTATACAACCCGGAAACGCAGGCCGGAGGCATAGCAGAAATCAACATCACGAAACAGCGTAATGGCACGCTCGGGACCATTTACCGGCGTTTTCATAACGGACATTTTCTGCCTGTGGATCAGGAAAGCGCACAGATTCTTTCCACCCCAATGCAGCAGCCTCAGCCGCGCAGATACAGCAACAAACGAACTGACAGCAGTAAGATGGAGCGTTTCTTTTGAACAACCAGACAATGACTTTTACCCCTGAACAATTACGTAAACAGGCACAGGAAATGTTGCGACAGGCGGAACAACTGGAAAAAACAGGTGTAACAAAAGATGCCATTCGTCGGGATATGGTGCCAGCGCTCAGGGAACTGATGCAGGCAAAACATCGCGCACAAAAAGCAGTGGATGAGCTGGTGGACTGTGTGGCAGAGCTGGAAACCAAAGTTGGAAAGTTTGAAAAACTGGTGCAGGAGGTACTGCGCTGATGCGTGATATGTACGAAGTTTTAGATCGTTGGGGGGCTTGGGCTGCAGCAGAAAATAGTGGTGTCGACTGGCAGCCGATAGCGGCTGGTTTCAAGGGGCTTCTACCACACGGTAAAAAGTCACGTCTCCAGTGCGATGATGATGAAGGAATTATGATTGATGGATGTGTGGCCCGGTTGCGGAAATATAAACCAGAAGAATATGAGCTGATCATTGCTCACTTTGTTATCGGGATTTCACTCCGTACAATCGCAAAGAAGCGGAAATGCTCGGATGGAACTATTAGAAAGGAGTTGCAAACTGCACTTGGATTTATTGATGGTATTATGTGTATTCTAAATAGATAAAAACAGCCTTGGTCCAGATAATAAAACTTATTATTTTCTGGACTTTGCTGTTCTCGCACTTTTGTCTTTAGGTGCAAATCCCAATATTACAGCGAAATGTCTTACTTTGTATGGTAATCCAGATTTAGGGTGTTTGTGGCTAGAGTAAAAGCTCAACTTTTCTCTTGTTTTGCAATCGGATAAATAAAAATCTTCAAAGTCATCTTTTTTAGAGGTTAATGTTTTTTTCCATTTCTCTACGACATCTAATGCATTGTTGCTTTTCACATAAATTATTAATCCTCCTTGACAATCATCTTCACTTCCTGTGGAGTAACGAGAGCATAATTGATGGAATCCTTCCATTAAATAGTCGTATGAGCTATGAATTTTAGCCTCTCCAATCCATGTGTAGTTTTTGAAACTTACAACAATGTCTGAGTGCCCATTTATATAATTATCATGACCAGAATCATATCCGAAGCCAATTAGTATATTAATTATTTCTATAGATAAACGGTCTTCTCCATCGTTTTGCATTAAGCTTGCATTTTTTTCAATCAATCTGATTGTTTTTTCTAAGTCAATATAAAACATTTCAATAAATTTATCGTATGAATTGCATGTAATTCTTCGATAAAGGCGTGCTGCGCTCTCATCGAATGACGCTGCGAACTTCAGCGATTCTAACGTAAAATTATTCTGATTATCCATCATTCTAGGCCTTTCCAGAACTCTGATGCATAAAAGTAAATGTAAACTTTCGACTGCCAATTGAGGACTGGTTTGCCATCGAAATAGAATGTTCCTTCTGAATATATTTTGCTTAACTCATCTTGAGAGATTTCAAAAATGTCATCACCATCAATATATTCGTATCCGATTGATAATATTGGTGCTTTTTCTCCAGATAGATAAGTAATTGCCTCGTAAAGGATACTTTGATCAACATTACTGACTTTTTGCAAGTTATTGAATGTTATATATTTTAAATTATCCAGATCTTCATTAAGCAGGTAATGATAAATATTCATACATGCAAAACCAACTTTGCTGTCGGTAGCAAAAGAATGTTGTATGATATCTTTCATTTCCTGCTTATTCATTTAGAAAACCTTTGACATCAATAACTCATAATCTGATTTACAAACACACCCTTCGATTATAACATGATTTATAAATGGTAGCGAGGATGAAATTAAAGAAAAATGTCCGGGTACATGCATTGTTAAAATATTATTGTGTGCTCCATTCCATTGTTTAGAAATACTAAAGTTATTAGTTTTCCCTCCAATTGCCGCTAAGCCTGCGGCATGATATTTTTCCTTCCTTAAATCATCTTTTCTCTTTCTCATTTTTTCTTCTTTTACTGAGCCTGTTCCTGTGGCATGCCCAAGTTTTAAAATGGTACCATCGGCAGATTTGTAAAGTTTATCGATAGCAGTAAATATATTTTTTCTAATGAAGGCGACGTGATATGAATTCTCTTTATGGAAAAGGTACATTAATATTCTGCGATATCTTGTTGATGCGCGCTCCAATTCATTGTGGTTAAGATTTGTACACATGTCGATTTCAAATGTTATTTCGCCGGAAACATAGTTAAAAGTAATTGTGTCAAAACATTGGATGTATCTATCTTTTATTCCAATTATTTCATCAAAACAATTGAGTTCTTTTTGTGTTGCTGGGCTTAGTGTATTTGTTTCAATTGCACTTCTTTCTTTGAATGGACGAAGATAAGTTGTTGTAATAGTGATCGAGTTACCATGTTGAGAGTGGGAGATGCAGACTGGTCTTAATTTTTTGACTTTTTTATGTGTTGCGCTATCTATTGGCAATGGGTAGGTGGCAATGTATTCTTGATAATCTTTATCGTTGCTGTTAATCAGATTTAACAAGGTTTTTTTCAAGAGGATTGCGTCAGTGATATTATTCAGTTGAGCAAAAAATACGGCCCGATTGCTGTAATTCAATTGGCTGAGGTAAATCTCCTTGAGATTATTTATTATATCCTTTTCATTATTACTTGCATAATCAGATAGCAACTCTGTCCACCCCCTAGCTGACTTCATATTAAAATACTTTAATTCGCCTTGAAGAAGCCTGAAAGAGATGTTTCTTGCCTGAAGACCAAACAGGTAGTCGTTCGCTTTCACTAGTCGTTACCTTTTACCTTTAGAATTAGAGAAAAGTTAAATATACAAAAGAGCTAACGCGTACGCAAAAGTTATTGTAATGTGTTAAGAGTGGTTACTTTGCCACACAGCTTAAACCCGCGCTGAGCGGTTTTTTTTTGTGCCCGGAAAGCGGCACAGAACATTAAACGCGCTGGTAGTTGTGAATACTGGTCTTTCAGCTTGCTGGCTTTTTGGACAAGAGTTATTGGTATGTCACGTTAACCGGAAAAGGGAAAAAGGCATGCTAAAACAGCAGGATATGACCGAAACCGCCAGAGTGGTGTTTAATGAATTAAGCGTCACCGAACCGGCGACCGTCGGGGAAATTGCGCAGAATACTTACCTTTCACGCGAACGCTGCCAGTTAATACTGACTCAGCTTGTTATGGCGGGTCTGGCAGATTATCAGTTCGGTTGTTACAGACGCCTTCCGCAGTGAAGGCTTTTTAATTTGTGGTAATGGGCGGCTGGTGGGTGTTAGCGGCACCTGCCAGCCATCTGCTCATGCGTTGGGGTCACAAGCAAACCTCAGGCCCATCTGCTTTGCGCAAAAGCGGTATGAGCCTATCAGAGAAGTGCTTATTGATCTATGATTAATACTGTAAAAATATCCAGTTGTGAGTTAATCAACGCTGATTGCCTGGAGTTTATCCAGACCTTACCGGAAAACTCTGTCGATCTGATAGTCACAGACCCGCCATACTTTAAAGTGAAGCCCGAGGGCTGGGATAACCAGTGGGAGGGCGACGATGATTACCTGAAATGGCTGGACCAGTGTCTGGCGCAGTTCTGGCGGGTACTGAAGCCTGCCGGAAGTCTTTACCTGTTCTGTGGTCATCGCCTGGCATCTGACACCGAAATCATGATGCGTGAGCGCTTTAATGTGCTGAACCACATTATCTGGGCGAAGCCGTCCGGACGCTGGAACGGGTGCAATAAGGAAAGTCTGCGGGCGTATTTTCCGGCAACAGAGCGCATTCTGTTTGCAGAACATTATCAGGGACCGTATCGCCCGAAAGATGATGGCTATGTGGAGCAGGGGCGCGAGCTAAAACAGCACGTCATGGCCCCGCTGATTTCTTACTTTCGTGATGCGCGTAAATCACTGGGAATAACGTCAAAACAGATAGCGGAAGCCACCGGAAAGAAAAACATGGCTTCGCACTGGTTTGGTGCCAGTCAGTGGCAGTTACCGAACGAGGGTGATTACAATAAATTGCAGGCGTTGTTTGCGCGTGTTGCGGCAGAAAAACATCAGCGCGGGGAACTGGAAAAGCCACACCACCAGCTGGTCAGCACATACAGTGAGCTGAACCGGCAGTATACGGAACTGCTGAGTGAATATAAAAATTTGCGGCGGTATTTCGGTGTGACGGCGCAGGTTCCGTACACCGATGTCTGGACGCATAAACCGGTGCAGTACTATCCAGGGAAACATCCGTGCGAAAAACCGGCAGAAATGCTGCAGCAGATAATCAACGCGAGCAGTCGTCCGGGAGACCTGGTTGCAGATTTTTTTATGGGTTCAGGTTCAACGGTAAAAGCGGCGATGGCACTGGGGCGTTGTGCGATTGGTGTTGAGCTGGAGACCGGACGTTTTGAACAGACAGTCAGGGAAGTTCAGGATTTAATCGTTTGAAACGGATGAGATTGCAGAATTAATTACGCACCATTATTATTCTGCTCCCGGCCCTTTAGCTCAGTGGTGAGAGCGAGCGACTCATAATCGCCAGGTCGCTGGTTCAAATCCAGCAAGGGCCACCATCACATACCGCCATTAGCTCATCAGGATAGAGCGCCAGCCTTCGAAGCTGGTTGCGCGGGGTTCGAGTCCTCGATGGCGGTCCATTATCTGTACCCTGCGTTGTTAGCTCAGCCGGACAGAGCAATTGCCTTCTAAGCAATCGGTCACTGGTTCGAATCCAGTACAACGCGCCACGCTTATTTTTCCAGGCTCGCTTCGGCGGGCCTTTTTCATATCCGCGCCACGCCCGGCGCACATCAAAAAACCACAGAGCCTTTCAGGGGTGAGCTTACGGGATGGTCAGTGTGACTTTCTCTGTGGGCTGGTCACCCCCGGGCGCAGGCTCACCCACTAAAAGGAAAAGTCACGATGTTTGGTATTTTCAAAAAGAAAACCCGCAAGGCCATTACCGAAGTGAAGAAGATGGAGAACCGTGACGCAGTGGAGGCGACCGTCTGGGGCGCGTACTCCATTGCATACGCTGACGGCACCTGTGACGCGAAAGAAATCGCGGTACTGGAAAAAACCATTGCAGCACTTCCTGTCTTTGCGCCGTTCTCCGGTGAGATTGCACAAATGAGTGCAAATATCCGCGCCCGTTATGAAGCGTCGCCGCGTTCTGCCAATGCCGAAGCTCTTCGTCAGCTGGCTGATGTTGCCGGTACTGATGATGCAGTTAATGTGCTGTGCCTGTGTCTGGATATCGCTGACCAGGACGGTATCGCTCAGGAAGAAGAAGCGCAACTGAAGAAAATTGCGCAGGCGCTGCAGTTGCCGCTGGAGCAGTACCTGTGAAAAGTGCGCGCCTTGTGCTGGCTGTCATCCTGTTGTTTCTGGTAGTGGTGGTTGATTTCACCGGACGACTGATGTCGGTGCTGGCAGATGGTGTGCTGGTGGCGATGGCGCTGGTCGTGCTCCGGCCTTTACTGCGTAAATCTGAATAACATCACACAAAAGGCATCTGCGGATGCCTTTGACGGGGTGTTTTTTTACGGGTCGCTGGTGGCCCTTTTTTATTTTCAGGAGGAAGTATGTCTGAACCCTTATCCGGTTCCGGCACGGCTGCTGCGCTGGGTGGCGCGACGGTATTCGGGCTGTTTACCGGAATGGATTTCGGGATTGTGTTTGGCGCGTTCGCCGGGGCGTTATTTGTGGCAACGATGCCGCAGTCACTTTCAGTCTGGCGCGTGGTGGCACATTTTCTGGTGTCGTTTATTGTCGGTGTGCTGGGAGCGCGTGTGCTGTCAGCCTGGATTGCATCAAAAACAGGGTATGACGGTACATCAGCAGATGCGCTTTGCGCGGTGCTGGTCTCGGTGGTGTCGGTGAAGATTCTCTCGTTCATCCACCAGCAGGATATTGCATCGCTGGTGTCCGGTGTGTTCTCCCGCCTGCGGGGTGGAGGAGGCGGCAATGTTAAGTAACCTTCCCGGATTGCTGAATGTGGCGTTATGCACGGTTATCGTGCTGACGCTCTTTTTTTATCGTCGCCGTGATTCCAGACATAAACCGCTGGTGTCATGGCTGGCCTGGCTGCTGATGCTGCTGTATGCCTTTGCGCCCCTCAGCTATCTGTGTGGTCGCCCGTTAGCAACGGGCTGGCTGGAAGTGT
>OARM01000058.1_pt1 | contig 65942 bp, 56 predicted proteins | sample 1475591 | NCBI WGS metagenome assembly OARM01 (sample SAMEA3360676, study PRJEB22359) | human gut metagenome | biome: ENVO:urban biome; feature: ENVO:human-associated habitat; material: ENVO:feces | place: Bangladesh | collected 2011
CACAACACAACACAACACAACACAACACAACACAACACAACACAACACAACACAAATAATTTAAACTTTACAAATAAAATATTTTTTAATGGCATTTTTTTAAATTGCTCCATTTCGTCATTGCATATTTTTTTATGCATTAAAAACTTAATAAAATCAGCACTTCTTAATAAACCGTATATAAAAACAAATTTTAATATAAATAACAATTTTTTAAGGAACTGCATTATAAACAAGAAAAATATAATAACTTTTATTATACTACTTACTATTTCATTAATTTTTACAGGATATTCTACAGTTTCTACTGCATCAACGATTCCGCAATCATTACAGCTTAGCGGAAACGATATAATTGCAGGAGAAATTTTAACAGCCGAAATGCCTTATTCGGATGATCCTACATTGAAAGAACAATTAATAGCAGAAGCATTAAAAAATACTAATTATGATTTCTTAATAATGCCAAGATATGAAATAGTAAAAGCAGGCTTCTCTAATAAAATGAGAGTTATAGGCAGAGGTGTAAGAGTTAAATAAATAGCATATCAATAAAATTATTAATATATAAAAAATATTTTAAGGAGTTTCTTATGAAGCTAATAAGAAAATTTATTTTGTCAGTCATTATGGCTGCGGTATTAAGTGTATCTGCATTTGCAGAAAGCGGTTTTGAGTTTATGCTAAATGTGCCTTTGGGTTTAAGTGTCAATATGACTCCTCTATTTGATGTAAACTATAAAGTTGGCAGCAAAAATGATAGTTCCAGATTTGAATCCACAGATAGACTAGGATTCGATGCAGGCATATCTGTTCAAATAGGCTACATGTTCCAAGTAAAAAATAATTTTGGAATAAGTCTTTTAGCTGATGCTGGTTATAGTTATGATAGTTTTTTAGCAGATGGATATAAATATACTTCACAATTACTCGGAGGTGATACTGAAAAGAATCCTTTAGAAGGTTATAATGTAGGAAAAATGACTACATACACTCATAATTTCAAAATTGGTATATTGCCCAAGTTTAATATAAATGCATTTTCAATAGGTATTGGTTTAGGAGTTATAGTACCTATGGCAGTACAGCAAGAGTTTGAAAATGCAGTATTTTCGCAAGGTAAAACTGCCGAAATGGATAAGCAGATACCTGTAGGTTTTTACGGTAAATTAACTTTCGATTATTCTATATTTTTTACAGAAAAAATAGCTTTGAATGTAGGCTTATATACAGGAGTTGATTTTATCGGCATGACAAAAACAGCTTTAGATAATTTTGATAATTATTTGACTGAAGTATATACACAAATGCCTCTGCTAACTTATGATATAGGTTTACAAGTAGCATTCAGATTTGGTCCTAAAGCCTTTTAATTAATAAATCTTTTTTTCTAAAATAATAAAGGAATGCATATTTTTTAAAATTATGCATTCTTTTTTATAATTAGGTTTTATTTGATAAAATTATAAATAATGTAAAAGCAAAACTAGTTATTTACCATATAGCACTACTTTGATAAATTTTGCGTATAAGTATATGAATAAAATAGTTGAAAAATTAAAAGAACTATTATACAATTTTTTAATGAAATTAATAAAATTTATTATTGTAATGTTTGTTGTTATTTCTTGTTCTAATGAAATTAATGATAATGTAAAAGTTTATTATAACGGCAATATTATCACTATGGAAGGAAATACAGAAGAGACTATATATGCTAAAGCTTTAGAAGTAAGCAGCGGAATCATCACAAAAGTGGCATATACCGATGAAGAAGCAAATAATTTAATAAAAAATAAATCGCTAGTAGATTTGAAAGGTAAAACTTTAATGCCTGCTTTTATAGATGCTCATAGCCATATAATAAGTTTTGCTCAAGCCCTCACAACTGTAGATTTATCAGGCTGTACAAACATAGCAGAGATTGATTCAAGATTAGAAGACTATATAAAAAATAATAAACTTACAAACGGTGCTTGGGTTATAGGTTTTGGTTATGATAATAATTTGCTTCCGGGCAAAAAAAATCCTACAAGAGATGATTTGGATAAAGTTTCTACAAACTTAGCTATATTTATTACGCATGCATCTGGGCACGTTGGAAGCATGAACTCTAAAGCATTAGAATATTTTGGTGTAGATGAAAATACTCCAGATATAGAAGGCGGTGTTATAGAAAGATATCCTAATAGCAGAAAGCCTACTGGTTATATGGAAGAGGCTGCTTTTATGAAATATGCTAGAGAGGTTGATTTTAAAGTTACTGATGAAGATATGATGAACTTTGTTAATCAGGCAGAAGATGTTTATTTAAGTTATGGTATTACAACTGCTCAAAACTCTTTAATAGTAAATGGTGATTTGCCTTTAATAGAAAATATGATAACAAATAATAGATTTAAAATAGATATAATAGGTTTTATAGATTTAAAGAATGCTCCTAATATTTTTGATGAACATAAAGATTTAATTGGTAAATACAGTAATAGATTTAAAATATCAGGATACAAAATATTTTTAGATGGTTCGCCTCAGGCTAAAACTGCTTGGTTAAAAGAGCCTTATATAACAGGAGAGAAAGGCTATAGAGGATATCCTATACATGATTACAACACTGTAAAAGAATATGTAAGAAAATCTTTTGATGATAAAATGCAATTACAGGCTCATTGTAATGGAGATGCTGCTGCCGAGCAATATGTTAATGCAATATCAGAAGTTATGACAGAGAGAGGCACTACAAATAATTATAGAGCTGTGTTGGTTCATAGCCAGATTGTAAAAGAGAATGAATATAAAAGAATGAGAGAGTTTAATATAATACCTTCTTTATTTGTTGCTCATATATATTATTGGGGAGACACACATATAGCAAATTTAGGAATGGAGAGGGCTTCTCAAATAAGTGCAAGCAAAACTGCATTAGATAACAACTTGCCATTTACATATCATCAAGACACTCCTGTTATAAAACCTAATATGATAGAGACTATAAGCTGTGCTTTAAATAGAACTACAAAAGATGGAGTATTACTCGGAGAAAATCAGAAAATAGATGCTCTAAATGCTTTCAAGGCTATTACAATAAATGCTGCTTATCAAAATGGAGAAGAGGATATAAAAGGTAGTTTGAAAGAAGGCAAATTAGCAGATTTAGTAATACTTTCTGATGACCCATTAAAAATAGATGCAAAAGACATGAACAGTATAGAAGTTTTAGAGACAATAAAAGAAGGAAAAACTTTATATAAAAAATAATATTTGTATAGATAAAGAGGTAAAAATAATATGGTTAGTATAATATCAGATATGGACGGAGTAATATATAGAGGAAATAATTTAATAGATGGTGCTAAAGATTTTGTTAATATGCTTTTAGAGAAAAATGTATCTTTTTTATTTCTAACAAATAATGCAGAGCAGACACCAATTGATTTAAAAAGAAAATTAGAATCTCTTGGCATAGATGGTTTGGAAGAGAAACATTTTTTTACAGCAGCACAGGCAACAGCAAAGTTTATAAAGACTCAGCAAGAAAATGGAAGTGCTTATGTAATAGGTACGGGCGGATTAGTGAGCGAGCTTTATAATATAGGCTATAGTATAAATGATGTTAATCCAGATTATGTTGTAGTTGGTAAGACTAGTGCTTTTAATTTTGATATGCTTAAAAAAGCTGTTTCACTTATAAATAAAGGTGCTAGGTTTATAGGCTGTAATCCAGACATAACAGACCCTGCTCCAGATGGAGAACTTATACCGGCAGTTGGACCTATACTTGCTGCTATAGAAACTGCCACTGGAAAAAAACCTTATATAGTAGGTAAGCCTAATCCAATCATGATGTCTATTGCAAAAAATAAAATTAATGCACATAGTGAAAATACTGTTATGATAGGCGACAGAATGGATACTGATATACTTGGTGGGCTTGGTGCTGGAATGAGAACTTGTTTAGTATTATCCGGTGTTACAAAAATGGAGATGCTAAAAGAGTTTCCTTATAAACCAAATTATGTATTTAATTCTGTGGCAGAAATAGATGTTGATAAACTTTGATATATATATTAAAGTTTTATTATGTTATAATTAATTATATTAAAAAAGGAGTTTATATATTATGGCTACACCGCATATATCAGCAAACAAAGGCGACATTGCAGAAACTATTCTTCTTCCTGGAGACCCTTTGAGGGCTAAGTTTATAGCTGAGAATTTTTTGGAGAATGTAAAGCAGTATAATAGTGTAAGAAATATGTTTGGATATACTGGAACATATAAAGGCAAAAGAGTTTCTGTTCAGGGTACTGGTATGGGAATGCCTTCTTGCAGTATTTATTCTTATGAGCTTATACATTTTTATGATTGTAAGAATTTAATACGTATTGGTACTGCTGGAGCTTTAGTTGATAAGCTTCATATTGGTGATTTAGTTATAGGAATGGGAGCTTGTACTGATTCTAATTATGCTTCACAGTATGAACTTCCTGGCACTTATGCTCCTATTGCTAGTTATGATTTACTTAGAAAGGCTGTTAATAAGGCTGATGAGATGAAAATAAATTATCATGTAGGTAATATTGTATCATCTGATGTATTTTATGGAGCTAACAATGCTACACCTAAATGGGCAAAAATGGGAGTATTAGCTGTAGAGATGGAAGCTGCTGCTTTATATATGAATGCCGCATATGCAGGAGTGAATGCTCTTTGTATGGTAACTATATCAGATTCATTAGTTACAGGAGAAGCTACAACAGCAGAGCAGAGAGAGAAAACTTTTACTAATATGATGGAAGTGGCTTTATCGCTTGCTTGAGATATACGAAGATTATTGTTTTTCAAGATTTTTCTTGTTCCTTTTCGTTCAGCAAAAAGTACAAGTAATACATTGTATTTTTGAATATACTTAAGTATTACTTCGTAAAAATGCGGTTCTTTTGCTTCTTTTATACCAATAAAAGAAGTGGGGTCTGGGGCAAAGCCCCAGATATCAAAACTAAAATATAACTTTATTTTGATAAATATGAAATTTTAATATATATTAGATATTTTAAAGGATACTATTTTTTATGTATATAGAAGAGTTAAGAAATAAGCAAAGAGAGTTTTTTAAAAGCGGTGCTACCTTAGAATATTCTTTTAGAATAGAGCAGCTAAAAAAACTAAAGGCTATGATTATAAAAAATGAGGCTAATTTTATTGATGCTCTAAATAAAGATATGGCTAAACTTGAGTTTGAGGCTATTGGTACTGAATTATTTATTATAATTGATGAGATAAATCTTTTTATAAAAAAATTAAAAACTTGGATGAAAGATAAAAAAGTTAAAAGAAATTTCCTCACAATAGATTCTAAAACAATTATAATGAATAAGCCTTATGGAGTATCACTTATAATATCTCCTTGGAATTATCCTTTGCAATTAACTTTTCTTCCTCTTATAGGCTCTATTGCAGGAGGAAATACTTCTATAATACTTCCTTCTCAATTAACTGCTAATGTTTATGATGCAATATATTCTTCTGTAAAAGAAACATTTGATGAAGAGTATATTGCCGTTGTAGATAAATCTTTTCCTGCAGAAGAGACTACAAAAATAGAATATGATAAAATATTTTTTACAGGCTCTCCTAGAGTTGGAAAAATTATAATGAATAATGCTTCCAATTTTTTAACTTCTCTTACATTAGAACTTGGAGGAAAATCCCCTGTTATAGTTGATTATAATATAAAAAATATTAATAAAGCTCTAAAGAGAATAATATGGGGGAAGTTTATTAATTCTGGTCAAACTTGCGTGTCGCCTGATTATCTATTAGTAAACAAAAATATTAAAGATAAGTTTTTAGATGTATTCAATACAGAAATAAAATTATTTGAAGATGAGAGAAAATTAAATAGAATTATTAATAAAAGTCATTATGAAAGATTAAAAAGTTATTTAAATGACGGCAAAATATTATACGGCGGTGAATATGATGATGAGTCATTATCTCTTGCAATTACATTATTAGAGCCTAATAGTTTAGAAAGTAATGTGATGAGAGATGAAATATTTGGAAGCATTTTTCCTATAGTTTATTACAGCACTAAAGAAGAGGCAAGAGCTATTATAGATAAAGTATGCTCTCATCCATTGGCTATGTATGTTTTTTCTGATGATAATAATTTTATAGACTATTTTTTAAACAATATTTCTTTTGGCGGTGCATCTGTAAATGACACTATAAGCCATATATTAAACAATAATGCTCCTTTTGGAGGAGTGTCAACAAGCGGAATAGGGGAGTATCATGGTTATTATAGTTTTGAATGCTTTACAAATAAAACTACAGTATTAAAAAAGAATTATAATTTCGAGCTTAATACCAAATATCCTCCTTACAGCAAAAACATAAAAGCATTAAAGTTTTTGTTTGAGTTATTTAAGAAATAAGATATTTAATTATATTAGTTCAAATCTATATTATATTTTTGAATATATTTGAGTATTAATTTATAAAAATGCAGTTCTTTTGGTTCTTTTATACCAATACCGAGTAGGTGCCTATCGGCAAAAGAACTGGGGGGCGTGGGGGCTAGTCCCCGATAACAATAAAAAAATAAAAACTAAATTTTGACAAACTTAAAAATTTTCAATATAGTTGAAACAATAATTTTCTATCATCTTTTTCCCGCCTTCGCGGTGCGGACTTCGTCAAAGTTGCAAAAAGTGCAAATAATAAAATAATACTAATTATATTATTAATATAAATTATTAAATTAAAACAAAAACAATATAAATATTTATTAATTTAGTTTTAAAACAATTATAATTTATATAAAAAATGGAGACGAATTTTATTTTTCGCCTCCACTAATAAAAAACACAATCTATATACAAATTACCATTTTTTATAAGTAACTAAAGTAGGGTCATCTACTTGTTTAGGGAAGTAGTCTTCACAAGAACCCTCTCTGTAAACGTCAGCAGTAGCACAATGCAAACCGCCTCCAAACGGATAAGCATCTCTAAATGGTACAGGTATAACATTCATTCCCAATTTATCCATTTGCTCCATTTGATAAACTTCGCTTGCTTCAACTAATACTGTTTTGTGGTCTAATACCAAACAGTTCATAGAAAGCCATACACTTGAATAACAAAGAGGAGGAGGAGTTTCATGTGCCGGCTGAGCAGCATCAACAATCTCCCAACCATTAGCTTCAAATATTTTTCTCTGTTCAACTGGAAGTTTTCTTGTAGGGTTGTTAATTATTAAACCAGGTCTTAAAGGTACAAAAGTAGCATCAATATGTATTGGATAAGGGTCTCCAGGGAAGTTTACAGCATGTACTCTAAAATCTGGATACTGTCTTCTTAACCATTCCATAGCTTTTCTGTTTGTAGTTAAACCATGCTGACAGAATAAATCTTTACCAACTCTCATAACATCAGCAGCATCAAAAAGTATTTCATGTTCTGTTGTAACCATATGAAGCTTAGCAGTTCTTTCAAGTAATACTTCTTCAGTAACATCTCCGTCAAAATAATGCATATCATAGCTAGCATCTCCAAGTTCTGGTCTTGGTGCAGATATCCATTTAAAATCAGGGTCTTCGTCAAAGTATTTTCTAAGTATAGGTGAATAAGCTAAGTACTCAAAATATCTTGATCTAAAAGACATAGGAGCTGCTATTATTTCATTACCAATAGTTAAAAGTACATCTCTAGGAGGCATACAGCCAAACATACTTCCAGTCATAAAATGAGGTGTTACAACGGCTTGATTCCATTGAAGCGGAGTAGGTCTATCTACTTTTACTCCATGCTGTTCTAATATTTTACAAAGATTATCCAATTGAGCATTTGCTTTTTCTACAGTATCCAATGGTCTTGGTCCTGTCATACCTCTCATTGGGCTGTTTAGTGGTACTTTAGCTTTTGAAGCTGGTTCTGATGGTGCTATACAGCAGTTGTCAGCTATTCCTACTATAACATGTTTTAATGGGTCAAAATCATTCCAAGAATTTACGATTTTCATATAGAAATCTCCTTAAATAGTTAATAAAAGTATAAAATGTATAATATAATGCATAATAGAAAAACTATTACACTATATTTGCTATTTTTTTTGATTATTTTAAATTGATAATATAAAAGAAATTAAGGATCACCTCAAAAAGAGGATAGAAAAAATAGAAGAATAAGAAAAAAGATTGATTAATTTATTTTTCATTTTGTAATCCTAATACAGGAAGAAATATTATTTTTATTTCTTTAAGAAGAATTATAATTTATTTTTATATTTTGTCAAGAGAAAAATTAATCAATTTTTTATTATTTTTTATTATAAATTTTTATATTAAAAAGTTATGAGCATAATATAAGTTTTATTATAATGCCCATAACTTTATTATTAAAAATTAAGATAATACCTCTTTCATGTTGTAGAGTTTTGGAGATTTACCAACTAGGAATTTAGCAGCTTTAATAGAGCCATGAGCAAATATTTTTTTTGACATAGCCTTATGAGTAATCTCAATAGCCTCATCATCTCCATAAAATATAACACTATGCTCTCCAACCACGCTTCCTCCTCTCAATGAATGCATGCCTATTTCTTTTTTTTCTCTTTTGTGCGTACCACTTCTGCCATTAACTAAATGCATTTCATTATTCAAAGTGTTATTGATAGTGTTATATAAAGTTTTAGCTGTACCGCTTGGAGAATCTATTTTTTTATTATGATGAGTTTCTATTATCTCTATATCAAAATCATTTAATACGCTTGCAACTTTTGAAACTATCTCATTCATAAGTGTAACACCTATTGAAGTGTTTGAAGCAAGCACTATAGGAATATTTTTTGATGCCTCATTTATTTTTTCTAATATTTTATCATCATAACCTGTAGTGCATATTACAATAGGTATATTATTTTTTACTCCATAATCAAGCATATTCTCAATTAATGAAAAATGAGAAAAGTCTACTATTACATCACCTTTTTCATTAGTAAGATTATCAGCAAAACCAGCTAACTCTAAACTATCATCTTTTTCAACTATATTTTTTAATATAGTTCCCATTGTTCCAATACCATGTATTATTATTTTAGTTGTATTCATTTTTTAATCCCATATTTGTTTATTATTTGAGCTACATACTCTCTATTTTTTTCGCTTAAAGGTCCAAGAGGTGAACGGCAAGGTCCAACATCAAAGCCCATTATATTCATAGCTTCTTTTACTGGTACAGGATTAACCTCTATAAACATAGCTCTCACTAAATCTATATAATGTACTTGTGCTTTTATAGATTCTTCTACTTTACCATTAAGGAAGTTCATTACCATATCATGATTTTCTTTAGGTATAATATTGCTTGTAACAGATATAACTCCTTTACCTCCCAAAGCAAGTATAGGAGTAACCATATCATCATTTCCAGAATATAAGTCCAATTTCGGAGCAATGTTTGCAATATCAGCAGTATAGCTCATATCTCCGCTAGCTTCTTTAATCGCTACTATGTTAGATATTTCAGATAATTTTTTAATAACATTAAGCGGAAGTTTTACGCCTGTTCTTGAAGGTACATTATACATTATAACAGGTACTTTTGATGCATTTGCTATTTGTGTGTAGTAGTCAATAAGTCCGCTTTCATTACCTTTATTATAATATGGTGTTACTGCCATTATAGCATCTGCACCATATTCGCAAGATTTTTGTGTGAGTTCTACTGCTGTTTTGGTGACATTAGTTCCTGTACCTGCGATAAGCATTGTTCTTTTATTTGTAACTTCTATACAGAATTTTATTACTTCTATTCTCTCTTCCCTTGTAAGTGTAGCACTTTCTGCTGTTGTTCCTGCTGCTATTATGGCATCTGTTTTATTTGCTATTTGATATTCTATAAGTTCAGCAAGTTTTTTATAATTAATCTCTCCGTCTTTTGTAAATGGTGTTATTAAAGCTACACCAGCTCCTTCGAATAATGACATAATTTTTCTCCTTTTTTATTTATTAGTTGTTTTTTATTTTTTTAAATAAATCTTTTTTTAAATAACTTTCATAAACATTAGCTATTTGCATTTTTACTCCTATATTAATAGCCCTTTCATCTATATCAAACATACTATTGTGAATAGGGTAGTTTATCTTTTTGTTTGCAACACCCAAACTAAAAAAAGCACCGCTTATGTTTTGAAGATAATAGCTAAAATCTTCTGTTGTCATATTAGCATTTTCTTCTACAATATTTAATTTTATATTGTTAGCAGATTCTCTTACTATATCTACAGCATTGCTATGATTAATCAAAGCAGGATACGAAGGCATATTTATAAACTCTGCTTTAGCATTAAAACTAGATGCAGTGTTTTTAACAATTTTTTCTATTGCTGATAATCTCTCTTTTCTTTTTTTATCATCGCAAAGCATTCTTATAATGCCTTCCATTTTTGCAAAATCAGCAACAATATTTCTTGCACTTCCTCCATTCATTAAACCAACATGAAGCCTCATACTTCCGTCTGTAAATGATGAAGTATAACTATGCATTTGAGTTAGTATATGACTAGCTATTAATATGCTATCTATTCCATTGTATGATTTTGCACCATGTGCAGATTTTCCATACACTTTTACATCAAACATATTTGAACTAGCATACATTGCCCCATATTTTACACCAATGCTTCCAACTTTTAATTCTGGATTAACATGAAGACCATATATTACATTAACATTTTTTAATGCATTCTTTTTAATCATTGGTAAAGCACCACCTGTAGTCTCTTCTGCAGGCTGATATATTAGCCTTATATTGCATGGCGGCTTTATTTCAGAAAAATATTTTGCAATTCCCGTTAATATTGTGGTATGAACATCATGTCCACAAGAATGACATTTGCCTTTATTTATTGAAGAGTATTCACATTTTTTTAAGTCTTCCATAGGCAAAGCGTCCATATCTGCTCTAAATGCCACTGTGAAACTTTTATCTTCTCCTTCTATATCTGCTATTATTCCTGTTTCTGCTACTTTTACTTTATGTTTGATATTTAAACTTTTTAGTATAGAAGAAATCTTTTTAGATGTATAAAACTCTTCAAATCCTAATTCCGGGTGTTTGTGTAAATCTCGCCTTAAATCTATTAAATATTTCTCTATAGAATTAAGCTTATCATCTAATATTAAATATTTATTTTTTTGCATACACTCATAACCTTATAATACTATGAATTAATGATATAATATGTTAACTTTTAAATATAGTATTAAGTTAATTTTTTTAATAATATTTTTATAATTTTTTAGTGTTTTTTATTAGGAAATATATATTTAGAATTACTTACGTTTGGAAGACTTATAGAATTTAGAAAGTTGAAAATGAATATTTGAAGTTAAATTAATTAAGCAGGTGTTATACGATAAGTACATTTTTCACTCCTTTTAATATTTCTATATGTAGTTATTATATTCAAAAAAACATAAAAGTCAAACAAAATAATTAATTTTTTTATGTTTTTTTTTATTTTATAATTAAACAACTATATTTTGTCAAAAGAAAGTCAGTATTTTATTTTTAATATTTGGGGCTTTGCCTCCTCAGAAGCGTGCCTGTAGGTTAAGCCCAACTTCTTTGGAATTAAAGGTAATTCTTCAGGACGACAGAAATAAACTTGCACTTTTTGGTTCTTTGACGAAGTCCGCACAGCGAAGGCGGGAAAAAGAACAATAAAAAATAAGCTTTATTTTTATTTCACTATAAACATTATTATTTCCGATATAAAGTAACACAATGATTAAAGATGTATTTTATTTTTTGTTTATAATAGTTTCAAAGACTGTAATAGATTTAATTAGATTATTCGGCAATGTTATAATATTTGGATTTTTGCTTTATTTTATATCCTATACAACAAGAAGATTATTTGCAAAGACTTTAGGAAGCAAGGCAGAATTATATATAACAGGCTGGATAGGAACGCCAATACATGAAATATCTCATGCTTTATTTTGTATTATATTTAGGCATAGAATTGATGATATAAAACTTTTTAATACCAAATCTGACACAATAGGTTACGTTCTTCATAGCTATGATTCTCGCAGTTGGTATCAGCAGCTTGGTAATTTTTTTATAGGCATAGCACCAATTATAGTAGGAAGTTTTATTGTTTATATACTCTTTATAGTTTTACAGCCGGAGCTTAAAGAAAATATTTTTAATATACCAAAAATTAATTATAGCAGCAAATACGGCATTTTTTCTTTTGTTTATAATGAGTTTTTTAATATATTTAATTCAATTTATTATATATCAAAAAATATAATAAATAATATTCTTCTTAATTCTTCATTAAAGCAATTAAGTTTTTGGATATTTCTTTATCTTTCAATATCAATAGCATCACATATGGAATTAAGTCCTGCAGATATATCGCATGCATGGAAAGGTGTTATTGTGTTATTTGCTTGTATTCTAATTATAAACACTTTTTTGATACTCATTAAAATATTGTTTAATATAGGTATACCAAAAAATGTTTTAATATTCATAAATAATTGTATTGATGCTTATACACTTTTGTTAATATTTTCTTTTATAATATCTATGTTTAATATGCTAATTTCTTATATAATATTAACACCTATTAATTATATTAGAAATGGCTATTTACTTAATCCTTTTAGCATTAGATAATTTGTTGAAAAAAATTATAATATTAATATAATAAAACAAAAAGATATTTAAAAGAGGATACATGTATTTAGAAAACATTAACTCTATAGATGATTTAAAAAAACTTAGTGTAGAAGAGCTTCCAATTTTAGCTTCAGAGATAAGAGAGTTTTTAATAAAAAGTGTTTCAGAGACTGGCGGACATTTAGGAAGCAATTTGGGGGTAGTTGATTTAACTATAGTTTTGCATTATTTATTTAATTCTCCTAGAGATGCTTTTATTTTTGATGTTGGGCATCAGGCCTATACTCATAAGATTCTCACAGGAAGAAAGAATAGATTTAACACTTTAAGAAAATATAAAGGTTTATCAGGCTTTCCAAAAAGAGAAGAGTCTGAACATGATATAGAAGAGACAGGGCATTCTTCAACTTCGCTTTCATTTTCTTATGGGGTAGCAAGTGCTAAAAAAATATTAGGCTATAGCGGAGAGGTGATAGCTATTATAGGTGACGGTGCTATGACAGGAGGAATGGCATTAGAAGCTATGAATAATATAGCACATACTGACAAAGACATGATAATAATATTAAACAACAATGAAATGTCTATTGGTAAAAATATAGGTGCTATTTCAAAGTTTTTAAATACAACTTTAAACGATAATCTCATTCAGGATGCATCATACAAATTAAAAAATTTAGTTTCCACACTTCCATTTGGAGACATTGCAAATGAGTTTATAGACAGAGGTAAAGGTGCTATAAGAAGTTTTGTTGCTCCTGGTATAGCATTTAGCGGGCTTGGATTTAAATATTTTGGTCCTGTAGATGGTCATAATTATGAGGAGCTTATTGAAACATTTGAAAAAGTGAAATCTATACATGGTCTTAGAATTGTTCAGGTAAATACTATAAAAGGCAAGGGCTATACTATAGCAGAAGAAAACCCTACAAAGTTTCATGGCATTGCTCCTTTTGATATAGAAACAGGTGAATTAAAAAAGAAGTCATCAAAAACTTTTTCTAATCTTGCGGGAGAATGCATAGTAGATGCTGCAAAAGAAGATAAAAGAATAATTGCAATAACTGCTGCAATGGAATCTGGAACAGGGCTTAGTGAATATGCTAAACTTTTTAAAGACAGATATTTTGATGTAGGAATAGCAGAGCAGCATTCTGTTACATTTGCTGTTGGTCTTGCAGAGAGCGGTCTTATACCTTATGTTTATTTATATTCAACATTTTTGCAAAGGGCTTATGACCAAGTTATACATGATGTTGGCATAATGAATGCTAATGTTAAGTTTATGATTGATAGGGCTGGTTTGGTACCAGAAGATGGAGATACTCATCAAGGTGTATATGATATTTCGTTTTTAAGCATTATTCCAAACATAGTAATAATGGCTCCTGTAGCTGAAAAAGATTTTAAAGATATGTTTATAACTTCTTATAAATATAATGGTCCTACAGTGATGAGATATAATAAATCTTCTATAAGAGAATGTGATAAAACTATAATACCTGATAAGTTTGAAATTGGTAAGGCTCATATTATTAGAGAAGGCAAGAAAAATTGTATTATAAGTTATGGACAGACTTTGATTGATATTGTTGATGCTGTAGATGAAATTAATTTAGATACTACTATTATTAATTTATGCACATTAAATCCTTTAGATGAAAAGACTATAATTGATATTGCTAAAAAATCAGATAATATTTTAATAATTGAAGAGAGCGTAAAAAGGGGCGGAGTAGGTTCTGCAATATTAAATATTCTTTCAGACAACGAAATATATAATAAAAAAACAAAAATACATGCTCTTCCAAATAAGTTTTTTGAAACTGCTACTAGAGATGAGCTGCTTAATATTTATAAATTAAATAAAGAAGGCATAAAAGAAATAATAAATAATTTTTTTAATTAATTTATCAATATTTAATTACTTAAAAAAGATATAACTTTCTAATACAAAAAACTATATATAGTAACTTGATTTTTTTTATATACTCCTATATACTTAAAAGTTAACAAATAAATTTCTATTATATTTAAAAAGTGAGATTGATATGAATGAAAGTAAAGAAATAAAAATTGCAATTGCAGGTTATGGTAATGTTGGAAAGGGTACTTTAAAAACTATTATAACGAATAATAAAAGCATAGAGAGAAGAAGCGGATTTAAATTAATAGTAAAAACAGTATTTAGCAGAAACATAAAAGAAAAACATGATGAATACCTTGATACTGTAGAAAATAAAACAGAAGATTTAAATGATATATTAAATGACAATGAAATAGATATTATAGTAGAAGTTCTTGGAGGAATGACTACAGCAAAAGAATTAATACTAAAATCCACTAAGCCTATTGTTACTGCAAATAAAGCATTATTAGCTAATAGTCTTGAAGAGTTAATAAAAGACAGAAAATCAGATATTGAATTTGAGGCATCTGTTGCGGGTGCTATTCCTATAATAAGAGCTATGAAAGAAAGTTTAACTGCGGATAATATAGAATCTATTTCTGGTATATTAAATGGTACTTGTAACTATATACTTACTAATATGACTAAACAAAAGATAGATTTTAATGTTGTTCTTAAAGAGGCACAAGATAAAGGATATGCTGAGGCTGACCCTACATTTGATATAGATGGTATAGATACAGCACATAAAATATGTATTTTGGCATCTATGGCTTTTTGTAATATCATCAATATGAAAGATATTTATATTAGAGGAATAAGAAATATTTTATTAGATGATATTATATTTGCTATGGGGTTAGGATATACTGTTAAGCTTGTTGCTGATGCTAGCATAGATAAAGATAATAATTTATATGTTTATGTTATACCTAGTTTTATAAAAGATAGAAATTTTTTAGCTAGAACAAGTTATAGTTTTAATGCTATTAAAATTACTAGCGATATTGCTGGAGATAATGTATTTTATGGAGTAGGTGCTGGCGGAATTAATACTAGCAGTGCTATAGTTTCAGATATTATATCTATTGCTAAAAACAAAGCAATTAGCAATGAACTTTTCTCTCCAATTTTAGGATTTAGCAATTATAACAATGATTTAGTAATAAAAGATTTTAGAGATAAAGAAGAAGATTTCTATGTAAGATTTAAATCTTTAAAAAACAAAATAGATTCATTTGTTAATGCTTTTAATAATAGTTCTATTAATGTTGATAAAACTCTAAACAAAGATAATAATATGATGTTTATATTAAGAAAGACTACTATTAATAATATACTTAATTCTATAAAAACTGTTGAGGATATAGAAAATATATTTATAGCAAAAATAAAACATTAATTATTTAGTAAATAAAACTTTTAAGCTATTTAAGAATTCTTTATTGTATTTTATTTCTATATCTATATTTTTTTTAGTTATAGGGTGTATAAAATGTATTTCTTTAGCTATTAGAGCAAAGCTTTTTATATTATAAAGCTTTGCATTTTTAGAATATATTTTATCACCTATTATAGGATTTCCTAAATAAGATAAATGCACTCTTATTTGATGGGTTCTTCCTGTGATTGGTTTAAGCTCTAAGAGAGAATGGAGTTTAAACTTTTTTAATACTTTATAATGTGTTATGGCTATTTCTCCGCCTTTTTTTACTGCTATTCTTTTGTTTGGATTTTTTGTGTCTTTTGCTATTTGTATATCTATAGTGCCTTTTATATTTTTGGGTACTCCTTCAACTATTGCATGATATACTTTATTGATTTCCCTATTTTTGAATGCATTTTCAAAATATGTTTTTGTGTTATTATCTTTGGCAAGTATAAGTATTCCAGAAGTATATTTATCTAGTCTATGCACTAAAAAAAGTTCTTTTATATTTGGATAATCTTTTTTTATTGTATCTATTAATGAATCATCTACTTCTATGCCGGATTCTTTATTAATTATCAAAAAATATTCATCTTCATAAATAATGTTAATCATTTTTTTATTATAAAATATATAATACATATTACAAGATGTTTTATAAGTGATTATATAAATAAAATATTTTTTTAATATTATGTTTATTTTCCGATAATTATAATAGTATATAATGGATAAGTGTATTATGAAAAAAGTAATTGTATTGATTTTAATTAATGTATCAATTTTATTTTCACAAGTCAGCAATGATTTAATGCAAAGTATATATGACAACAACATAGAAGAAGTAAAAAATATAGTAAGAGATGGGTATAATTTAGATATATTTGATTCTAAATATAATATGACACCTTTAATGTATGCTGCTAAAAATGGAAATATTGAAATTGTGAGAGAGCTTCTTAATTTTGGAGCGAAAGATATTGATATGGCTTTTTATATTTCATGCATGGAAGGTTATTGGGATATAGCTAAAGAATTAAATAATGCTGGAGCTAGTAATTATAATATTGCTGTGAGTTATGCTGCCTTTGGAGGAAAATTAGATATAGTTAAAGAGCTTATTAATATGGGGGCAAAAGATATTAATAGTGCTTTGGTGAGTGCATGCGAGGGAGGAGATATTGACACTATAAATTATTTAATAGAGATGGGAGCTAATGTTAATGCTGAAACTCTTTTATTTGTATATAGAAATTATGAATGGGCTATAAGAAAATCACCTTTATCAGCATCAAAAGATTTAAATATAACAAAAAGATTAATAGAGGCAGGAGCTACTAATTTAAATGATGCTTTAATTTATAATGCAAAAAATAATAATACTAATATGGTATTTAATTTAATAGAACTAGGTGCTGATATTAACTCTTATGAAACTAATAATGGTAAAAGTGTTTTAATGTATTCAATAGAAAGAGAAGATGCTAATTTAGACAACATAAAAAAATTAATAGAGTTAGGAGCAGATGTTCAGGCGAGAGACAGAAATGGAAACAGTGTTTTAATACGTTCTGTAATGTATCAATATGAGAAAAAGGTAGAAGAATATAATAAAACAATTTACAAAACATTCGGTACAGATATTAATATTATAGAAGAGCTATTAAAGGCAGGAGCAAATCCTACAGATAGAAATAATTATGATAACACTGCATACAGACTTGCAGCAAGAAAAAAAAGAAAAGATGTAATAGAGTTATTTGACTCTTATATTGAAAAGAAGTAGTAATAAATAGTAAAATACAGGAAATACTTAATGATAAAAACTATTGCAGAAAATTATAATATACTAGAGATAACAACAAGAATATTAGTGGCCTATATAGTAGGTGCTTTAATAGGGTGGGAGAGAGCTCAGCATAAAAAGCCTATAGGAAGCAGAACTACAAGTATTGTATGCATGGGAGCTGCTATATTATCTTGTTATGAAGAAGTATTTGCTAAGAGTATATTAATACAAAATAGTCAATTAATGGAGATAGGAAGCAAATTATTATATTCTATGCCTGATTACAGCAGAATTACAGCACAAATTGTTTCTGGTATTGGTTTTTTAGGTGCTGGTATGATTATACAAAATAGAGGAAAATTGCATGGAATAACTACTGCTGCTATTGTTTGGGTTACTGCTTGTTTGGGTATAGTTATAGGTTCTGGAGAATGGGTGCTTTCTGCTATTGGGTGTTTTTGTATATTTTTAAGTACATCAATTTATAGAGTGCCTTATTTTCTAGCTCATAAAAATCATTCTGTTATATATTTAATAGAATACAATAATAAAATTGATATTGAAAGCGAGATAGATAAATTTGGTATAAAAATTATGAGATTTCAGATTGTAGGCTGGAAAGAAAATAAAATCCAAAAAGATGAAAATGAACTTCCAAATATAATAGGCAAAATACATATATTTGTGCCTAATTTAGATTATGACAATATAGAAAAAATCTTTATTAATTCAAATATAAAACCTATAAAAAAATTACGTTATATGAATGAAAAAGTAGATTTAAATAGTTTATAAATATATATTATTTTCTATAGCTTTTATTTATAAAAACATTAAACTAAATATGCTATTTAAATTTTATTCTATTAATTAATCTTTAGGGAGTAATTTTATAGGGTCTAAGGCTCTTCCTCTATATGATATCTTAAAATATAATTCACTTTTATCAACTAAGCCAGTATCACCTATATCTCCTATATAATCACCTTTGTTTACAATGTCTCCTAATTTTACCGCTATTTTAGACAAATGAGCATAAGAAGTTGTAAAGCCATTTTTATGTTTTATTATAACCACTTTTCCAAAACCTCTAATATCATTAGCATATTCTACAATACCATAATCTGAAGCTGATACTTTATCTCCAATGTTTCCTAATATATTTATTCCTCTATTTGCAAGCTTATATGTATCAACGCCATATCTAGCAACTATTATACCCCTATAAGGCCATTGAAATGAAGAATCTGGTATAGTTTCATCTGCATATTCTGTTTTTATAGTTTCTATTTTTAAGTTAGCTCCAATCTGTAAAGTGTATTTACTTGCATCTTTTATGTTGTTTATCTCTAATAATTTTTTTAAATCCATTTTATTATTTCTTGCTATGGAATATAATGTATCTCCCTTTTGAACTTTATAATTAGAAACAACAACTTTATTAACCTTTTCTCTTTCTCCATATACTTTTAATACATCGCCTGCTTTTAATACATAATTGTCGCTTAATCCATTTAATGAATAAAGCTCTACTAAGTCCATTTTTTTAGCAACTGCTATTTCACTTAATGTATCTCCGCTTTTTACTTTATAGCTTTCTATTTTTATATAATCAGATTTTTCTATAGAATTACTGTCAAGCTTAACAGATATTTTATCATATACTTTTATGTTGTCTCCAATTTTCAATACATAATCTCTTTTTAATGAATTTAATTTTAATAAATCATCTAAAGACATAGAATTATTTATAGCTATAGCACCAAGAGTGTCTCCTCTTTTTACTTTATATATTTTGGTTGTTCTTGAAGAATCTACTTTATTTTGTATTTTTGATTGTATTTTTAATGTTTCTCCCACCTTAAGTTTATATGCTATAGGGTCTGATATATTATTTATTTTTAGAAACTCATTAACAGACATATCATTTTCAAAAGCAATTCCGTATAGAGTATCCCCATTTTTTACTTTATAATCTATATAGTTATTATTTTTTTCTGTATTTATATTCTCTTTTATTTCTTCAACATCTTTATTTTCTACTCTTTCAATATTAGAATCATTATTATTTTTTATTTTTAAAGTTTCACCAACTTTAAGATTATATTTATTTGGGTCATCTATATTATTAAGTTTCAAAAACTCATTAGCAGTCATACCATGAGAGAATGCTATACCGTAAAGAGTATCTCCGTTTTTTACTTTGTATTCTGTGTAATTATTTATTGGTTCTTTTATTTCTTCTATTTTTTCTATATTATCAGTAGTAACTTCTTCTTTTGATATGTTTGAAGTGTTGGCTACTTTTAATATTTGTCCCTTTCTTAATTGGTATTTATTAAAGTCTTCTATATTGTTTACAGAACAAAACTCACTAGCACTCATTCCATGAGAAAACGCTATACCAAGCACAGTATCTCCATCTTTTACTTGATAATCTATATATTTATTTTGCTCTATTTCTTTTTTGATATTTTCTACATTACGATTTACTTCTTCTTTTTTTATCTCTTCTGCATTTGAAACATTAGCTACTTTTAATATTTCACCTTTCTTTAATTGATATTTATTAAAATCCTCTATATTGTTTATAGCACAAAACTCACTTGCAGTCATACCATGAGAGAATGCTATACCAAGTACAGTGTCTCCGTCTTTTACTTTATAATCTGTATAAGACTTTTTTTTCTCTGGTTTAAGTCCATAAGATTTAGCCTTAGCATCATATACCAAATCATATCCTTTCTCTTTTACCTTTAGAGTTTCACCAACTTTAAGATTATATTTGTCTGGGTCTTTTATTTTGTTGAGTTTTAAAAACTCGCTTGCTGTCATATCATGTGCAAAAGCGATGCCGTATAATGTATCACCATTTTCTACTTTATAATCTATATAATTTACGGCAAAAGAAAAACTATAAAAAAATGATGCAAAAAAGGATATAAAAAGAATTTTTTTCATAAAACTGCCTAATTATCAAATTTAGTTATCTATTTCAAAACTTTCTTCTAGAGGAGGCTCAGAAGCTAGCACCACAACATTAGCTTCTTTAATACTAGACATAGGAGAGCCTTTTTTCATTTTAGCAACAAACTCTTCTATTTCATTTTTTGTTTTTATATATGCCTCTATTTCAACTGAACCATCATAATTATTCCAAACTTTTCCTGCTATATTCATAGCATCTGCTGTTTGTTTAGCATAGTATCTGAAACCTACGCCTTGAACTCTTCCTTTTAATAAAATATTTACTCTAAACATATTTATTTTATCGGATATTATATAATTATTTTTATTTTTTATTTTTGTTAAAATATTAACTAAATATTTTAATTATTTATATTTATGTTATGATATTTCATTATGAAACTTAATAGCAAACAGCAAGAAATAATAGATTTATTTTTGAATGAAGGAATTTGTTTTGTTAGTGCATCTGCAGGAACTGGTAAAACAACTACAATTACAGAAGCATACTTAAAATTATTAGAAAATAAAAAACAAAAAATCTCTAATATAGTTGTTATTACTTTTACTAAAGCAGCTGCTAATGAAATGTTAATTAGAATAAGAAGAAAAATAAGAGAAAAAATTAACGAAGGAAAAGATACTGACTATTGGAAAGATATTTATAAAGAAATATTAACCAATGCTAAAATATCTACTATACATTCATTTGCTAATTCTATTGTTAAAGAATATTCTATTTATCTTAATATGCCTCCAAAAATAACAATACTTGAAGAGAATAATGATTTTTATGAAGTAATACATAATAAGATTTTAGAGTTATTAAATGATAATGAGTTTTCAGAAGAGATTAGAAAAAATTATAGAATATTTACAGATGAATCTAAAGATAAATTTATAAATGATATATTTAATTTTCTAATAAAAATAAAACCAAGGTTAGAAAATATAAAAACATTTGAAAAAGAAGCTAATAAGATTTTAGAGATAGAACTTTATGATAATGCTTATAATGAGATGTTTAAAACTATAAATTATTTAATAGAAAATAAACCTGAAAAGACTGAAGGCGTTACTATAAAAAATATACTAGATTCTATTAATGAGTCAATAGATATTATAAAAAAATCAAAAGATATTAAAAACATAGAAAAATTATATTATGATATATTAAACTCTTTAGATAATATAAAAAACAAGAGAAAGCTTGGAAAAACTAAGTACACTGATTTTAAAACAGCTTTTGATGAATTAAAAGATATTCTTATACCAAATTTTGAAAAGTATATAAAAATACAAAAAAATAAAAATATATATTTAACTCTTATTAATTTTATAAAAGAAGCCTATAATAAATTTGAAAACACTAAAAGAGAAATGGGGGTATATTCCCATGAAGATATGATTTCAAAAGCTATAGAAGCATTAGAAAATAATACAATAAACAAAGAAATAAGAGATAATATTAATACTGTAATATTAGATGAAGCTCAAGATACAAGCAAACTTCAATTTTCTTTTATCAATTTAATAGTATTTGGAAATAGAGAAATTACAAAAGAAACTACCATAAAAGATAAAAAAATACTTATAGTAGGTGACAGAAAACAATCTATATATAGATTTAGAAATGCAGATTTAAATGTATTTAGAAATGCTCAAAATATTTTTGAAGATTATGTGAGATATTTGCAAGATAATTACAGAAGTAAAGAAATGCTTATAAACTTCTTTAATGACATTTTTGAAAACACAATATTTAAAAATGATACTATAAAATATAAAAAAGATGATAATTTAATTTCAGGACAAAATGATAATACAAAAAGCAAATTAGTTTCCTTATTAGTTTTTAATAATAATGTTGATGATGATATAAAATTAAACAGTGATTCTAAAACCATATTGGAAGCGTATGCCATAGCAAAGTTCATAAAAACAAATTTAAAAAATGATTATAAAAATACAGCAATACTTCTTCAAACATTTAGCAGATTAAATATTTATTTATCAGTGTTTGCCGAAGAAAAAATACCTTATTATGTTGATGGCGGAAATGGATTTTACGACAGAGTTGAAATATCTAATTTAATAATATGTCTTAAGTATTTAGTTTTAAAAGATTATTCATTATTACAAAGTTTACTAATGTCTGAATTATTTGACATAAAGATTGCCAATTTATATGATTTCTCAATAGATTTAAAACTAAATGGAAATTATAATTTATATGATTATTTTTCACTTAATGACTGCAAAGAAAAAACTTTAGAAATAGCAAAGAAAAAAAAATATTATGATGAATTAAAAAAAGCAAAAGAGTTATTAAATAATATAGAATTAAAAATCAGCACAATGTCTTCTTATGATGCAATAGAGACAATATGCACAGAAACAAATTATTATAATTATTTGATGCTTAAAGAAGATGCAGAAATATCTTATGCTAATATAGAAAAATTAAAAAAACTAGCTTATGATTTTGAAAATAGGGCAGGTGTTAATATTTATGATTTTGTTATAAGTTTAGATATGAATGCTAAAGATATTTCTTATGCTACAATACCAAAATTATCAGTTGATGCTATTAGAATAATGACTATACATAAATCTAAGGGGTTAGAGTTTAATAATGTCTTTTTAGCAGGAGCTGGACATTATAGAGCTGCTCAAAACAATATGTTTGATTTTATTGAAAACTTTCCATATATAGAGATTCCTATACATGGAGAAATAGAAGAAAAATTGAAATTCTTTTCCAAAGATGATAATTATAATTCTTTAGCGGATAAGTCTGAAAAAAAGAGGCTTTTATATGTTGCTTTAACAAGAGCAAAAGAAAGATTGATAATATCTGGTGAGGATAGATATAAAAGGTTTGATGACCCTAAATCGTATAGAAATTATATAGAGGCTTATCATCATTTTTATATAGAAGATTCTGTTAATAATACAACAGATGATTTAATTTATATTGATGATAATACTAATGAGTTTATGGATTATTACTCATATGGAATATCAAAAAATACTAATTATGATTTAAATGAATTATATATTAATAATTTAGAAAAAATAAATAAAAAAATAGATTCTATAAATATTAATGATACTATAAGCGAAAAAACAAAAAAAATAGAATATGTTAATCCTTCAGAAGTATTTGAAATGTATTTTGATAAAAATATTATTAGCAGATTATTAAATAAAAATATTTCTATTTCTTTAGATGATGATAAAAATTTTGATTTAGAAAATCTTGAAACAATAAAAGCAATAGATATGGGTATTTTAATGCATAACTTGCTTGAGCATTTTAATTTTTATGAATATAAATTGCATAAAGAGAGTTATATAGAAAAAATAAAAAATGACACCATAAAACAAAATAAACATTATGATGAAAAAGATTTAAGAAAAAAGCTAGATAAATATTTTACAAACTTTATAAACAATAAGCATATAGCAAATATTATAAATGGAGAAGAATTAATAGTTTCAAGGGAACATAAGTTTCAAGAGAGAAAACTAATTGAAAATAGAACTCAAATTATTAATGCCAAAATAGATATAATTACAAAAAACATAAGCGAAGAATATTTTATTTTAGATTATAAAACCACAAAATATTCTAAAGAAAAAGAAGATAAATATAAAACACAGCTTGAAATGTATAGAGATATTGTAAAAAAAACATTTAATATAGATAGTGAAATATATATAGATTTAATATTTTTAGGATAAAAGGAAATATACGATGTTTAAATTTAATATTAAAGACAAAATCAATTATTTTGAATCTCAAGATAAAGCATATATTAATCCACCTAAAAGGATACCATTTTTTTTAAGATTTCCAATATGGATAGCAAGTAAAAAAGTAAAAAAAGATTTACTGCTTGCAAAGATTTTAGCTTGGAATCCAAAAACAGCTATTAGTTCTGGTATATTAGAATCTTTAATAACGCATGATGATAAAGAAGTACCTAAAAGATTATTAAAGCTTATAAGAATACAAATATCAATAGACGTATCTTGTCCTTTTTGTATAGATATGAATAGTTTTGAGTATGACAAAGAAAATGTAACAGATGAAGAAATTAAAGCATTGCAAAATAAAGATATAGATAATTGTATTTCTTTATCAAAAAAAGAGAAAATAGCATTAAAATATATATCCGCTATAACAAAAACTCCTGTTGTAATATCAGAAGAATTAATAAATGAGGTAAAAAAAGAATATTCTGAAAGAGCTATATTAATATTAGTTTCAACAGCTGCACAGGTTAATTATTGGGCTAGACTTATAAGAGGCTTAGGAGTGCCAGTTGCTGGTTTTAGTAATATTTGTAAATTAGAATAATATTGACAATATTATTTTTCTAAAATATATTATTACAATGCTTAGAGATATATTTATAGATATAAAAAATAATAAAAAAGAGTGGCTCAAAAGTAAAAAGGGAGCTGAGTTTGAAGATAGATTTGAGACCGCTTTAAAGAAGGCTGGGTTCAATAGAAGAAATGATATAGAAATAAAAAAAGTGCTTTCTCTTTTGAAAACTGATATTTTAAATAAAAAGTCTGATAAGATTATTGATAATATATATGCTTTAGAAGACAAAAGTTTTGAAAATTGTTTTGTATCGCAGCCTTATGGGAGTCAGAATTTTCCTGATTTTCTTGTATTTACCAGCAAAAAATTATATCTATAGAAATAAAATACAGCAGCAATGTAGCTTCAAAACCAATGTGGAACAGCAATCTTCCTAAAGCAAATTCTATTTATATATTTGGTTCCTATGGTAGGGGAGATGTTACTTTTTTTATGGGTAATGATGTGCTTCCTATGAATGAGCGAGATGAGCTAATAGATTTTTTTGAAGAGATAAAAAAACTTGAAGATAGTTTCAAAAAGAAAATTAAAAAAAATAATAAAGATAATTTATTTGCATACAAGTTTGATAGGGGATTTAATGTTTATGTGAGGCGTGCTTATGAGCAAAATAAGACAATAAATGAAAATGCTAAAATAGATTATTTTTTACATGAAGATAGAGAAAAATGCGAAGATAATGTTATAGAGTTTTGTAATAGTTTATAAGAGAGAAATGATGATAAAAGAATACACAAAAGAAAGTATAGATTATTTAAAAAATACAAATATAGAAAAAAGAAAAAAACTAGGGCAGTATTTTACGCCTAAAAGTATAAGAGATTTACTTTTAAAAGAATTAATAAATGTTTCAGAAAAAAAAGATAATGTAAAAATATTAGACCCAGCTTGCGGAAGCGGAGAGTTTCTTTTATCTTGCAGAGAATATTTTAATAATGCTCATATGCATGGATTTGATATTGATGAGAGTTTAGTTAGTATATCAAAAAAACTAATAAATAATGCCGACATAAAATGCTTGGATACTTTAAAGCTTGACACTGATAAATCTATTAAATATGATTATATAATTGGAAATCCTCCATATTTTGAGTTCAAATTAGATAAAGAGCAAAAATCAAGATTTAAAGACATTATAAACGGAAGGGTTAATATATTTTCTTTATTTATAAAAATAGGTTTAGAGCTTCTTAATGATGACGGATATTTAGCCTATGTAGTGCCTCCTTCAATGAATAACGGAGCATTCTTTTCTAAATTAAGAGAATATATAATAAATAATAGCAGTGTAGAATATTTGCACATAGTGGAAGGCTCTGATAACTTTTATATGGCAAATCAAAAAGTAATGCTTTTAATACTCAAAAAAACTAACACTAAAAAAAATAAAAAATATATATTTTCAAAAAATGATATTACAATATTTACAGAAGATAAATTATTTTTAAATAAGGCATACAAAGATACAATTAGTTTAAAAGAAATAGGTTATGCTGTAAAAACAGGAAGTATTGCTTGGAATAAATATAAAGAAAATCTTACAGAAAATAAAAATAATGCAATACCTCTAATATATTCTTCTAATATAGTAAATGGAAAAATTGTTATACCAAACAAAAGAAAGCTTCAATATATAAAAGATATTTCTAATGATTTAATAATAAAAGAAGAAGTTATAGCAGTTAATAGAATAACAGGCTCTCATAAAAATATTAATATAAAATCAGCAATAGTAAAAGAGAGAGAGTTCGTATGTGAAAACCATGTGAACATTATATACCCATTAAAAAATTATAATAAAAATTATAGTTTAGAAGATATTTATAATGCTTTAAATGATGAAACTAATATAAAAGTACTAAGTTTAATAACAGGCAACACTCAAGTGTCTAAAACAGAATTAGAAAGACTGCTTCCAATAAAAATTAAAAAATAATTATATTTTATTAAATACTTCTAAATTGTAAGCATCATTCCAAAATCTATATTCCCAAATAAAAGCAGTGTCAAAAGCCTTAATCATTTTTTCTTTATTTGTTTTAGAAGCTTTTGAATACATATTATCAATAATGCTAATCATATTATCAGTTGCTTTAGAGAACTCTTCATCAGCATAAGTATCTATCCATTTTTTATAAGGGTTGTTTTTTGTAACAGCATTTTCTTTTATGTACTTTCCTATTTCATTGTATATCCAAAAACAAGGAAGTATAGCAGATGCTGCAACTTCTACAGATTCAGTATGTGCTGTATTTATTAAAAAACTAGTATAGCCTAAATAGGCAGTTGTGATTTTATTTGTATTTTTGAAATTAAATAACTCTCTAAAATATTTATGTACCACTTCTTCTTCAACTATATATGAATTAATAGAAGATTTTAGAAATGCAATTGCAGTATTTGTATCATCTATTTTTGAAGATATTATTGCTAAAACTTTTGAATAATATTTCAAGTAATGAGCATCTTGTTCTATATAGTATGCAAATTTATCTTTATCTAAAGTTCCTAACATCAATTCTTTGTTAAACGGCATATCTTTTATTTTTTGATAGTTTTTTATGTTTTTATTCCATACTTTTTTAGAAAAATCCATTGTTAACTCCTTTAATTAGTTTTATTAATAATAGTCTTCTATAAAATTAAAATGTCCTGATATTTGAACACCTAAATCTATAGCAGCAAGTTTTTGAACATCTGGAGCAATTCCTTTTACTTTAACATTAGGAAAATCATAGTTAAAATAAAAACTCAAACTGCTGCTTGAATAATATTTATAGAATTTATATCCAATTACAAATTTTATATACGGTATATATAAATCATCAAACCTATCTTTTAATCTGCTATAATTAAGAAGCTCTATTATATTATCATATCTATAGTTTCCACCCAAAGCTATTTTTACTCCGCCTCCAACTCCAAGCATAAAGCCATATATTGTTGATTCTAAATATCCTCCCACAAGTATGCTGTCAAACAAATTAGCATATTTTTTCTTAATATTATAATCTATAAAACTAAAAGCATCTCTATGATATCCAAAATCAACACCAAGTGTTATAGCAGATTGTGTTCTTGAACTTACTATAAAATTATAAGCTGTTTGTAATATTATACCGCCTTCAAAATATGATTGAGTTTGATAATCACTTTTATTTAGACTTCCGCCATTTTTTTCTATTTTGTATTCAGGCAAACTTCCAGCTAATGTTATAACATATCCTAAACTAAAAAAGCCTGGTGCTGCAAATAAATTGCTAATAGAAAATAAAAATAATAAAATTATAGTTTTTTTCATAAATTAATCCTAAATATTTATTATATTAATAATATATAGCTATTAACTTTTTAAGTCAATTAATTAGTATATATATTAACAATATTTCCGATATTGTAATAGAGATTTTTTATAGTTTTGGGAGAATTTTATATGCCTGTTTTAACAATAGACCATGAAGAATATCCTTCAGTAATTGTTATTGAATATAATAGTTTATACAAAAATGAGTTAATTAATTTTATAAAAAATATTAAGATAAAAGATAATAAAGAAGTTGTATACACTGATAATTTTTTCTATAAGATAATTAATAATAATAATCAAAATGTTGGTCTTTTAACAATAGACGGAAGAATAGAAGGTTATTATTATGTAGATAAAGATAATATGCTTAAATATATATATATAAGCTTTCCATATAGAAGGGGAGGTTTTGGTAAGCTTCTTCTTTTGCATGCAATAAAACTTCACCCAGATATAACATTCGATAAAGGAACAAATCAGGGATATAATAGACTTATAAGTTCGCCATTATTTGAAGATGCACTTAAAGGTAATATATCTTCATTAGACGCTGCAAACAGTATGGAGTCATTTGATGATTCTGGTTCAAGCAAAGAAGGGGAGCTTACATTATTTTAAAAAAAATTATAATATTATTTTGTCTAATTTTTATTTCTTGCAAGCATAATGCTGTTTTTTTGCAGGAAGATTCCAAAAAAATAGAACCAATAAAAGTATATAAGCTTATCAATATGTATAGCTATATGAATATCACTATAAGCATTGATAAATACAAAATATATGGTAAATCTTCTGTTAATGATTATTGGGCAGATTGCAAAATAGAAAATGATAAAATATCAATATCTATGATAAATACTACAAGAAAAACTGCTGATGTAAAAAGAAGAAATGCAGAAGGTGAATATTTATCAATACTTCAAACAGCTTATTCATTTAGTATAACAAATGACATATTAACAATATACACAACATTTAGAGATGAACCTTTAATATATGAAGAGATAAAATATTGAATTTTAGTTTAATAAATAAAAAATATATTTAGTTTACATATAATTTCTAAACAAAAATATTGTAAGTTTTATTGATAAATATAATTAGTATGTTATAATGACTGAATTATAAATAATAATGGAGTTATTTTATGAATGTATTAGTGATAAATTCTGGTAGTTCTAGTATTAAATATCAATTATTTTCTATGCCTGAAGCAAAAGTATTAGCAAAAGGTCTATTAGAAAAAATAGGCGAAGAGATAAGTGCTTTAAAGCATACAGCTGTAGAAAAAGGAAAAGAAAAAAAGATAGAACAAAAAGTTCCTGACCATAAAGCAGGTATGAGTTTAATTTTTTCTCTTTTAACAGATAAAGAAGTAGGCGTAATATCTGATATGAGTGAAATATCTGGAGTAGGACATAGAGTAGTACATGGCGGAGAAGCATTCAGCAAAAGTACTTTAATAACAGAAGAAGCTATAAAAGCTATAGAAGCTTGCTGCGATATTGCTCCTTTACATAACCCAGCAGGTTTACAAGGTATAAGAGCTTGTCAAGAAATATTAAAAGATGTAAAAATGGTTGCTGTATTTGATACAAGCTTCCATCAAACTATACCAGAACATGCTTATATGTATGCTGTTCCTCATGAGTGGTATGATAAATATAAAGTTCGACGTTATGGTTTCCATGGTACTTCACATAAATATGTATATGGTGAATTCTGTAAGGCAACTAACAAACCTAATGCTAATGTTATAGTTTGTCACTTAGGTAATGGTGCTAGTGTTACTGCTGTAAAAAATGGCGAATCTGTTGATACTAGTATGGGTTTAACTCCATTAGAAGGTTTAGTAATGGGTACTAGGTCTGGTGATATGGACCCTGCTGTTGTTACTTTTATGATGGGTAAAGAAAACTTATCTGCTAAAGAAATTGATAATATTATAAATAAAAAAAGCGGACTTTTAGGTGTTTCTGGTGTTAGTAATGATATGAGAAACTTAGAGGAAGCTTCTAAAACTAACCCTAAAGCTGAACTTGCTATAAAAATGTTCTACTATAGAGTAAAAAAATATATAGGTTCTTATATGGCTGTACTTGGACATCTTGACGGTATAGTATTTACTGGTGGTATAGGTGAAAATAGTGCTTATATTAGAGGAAGAATACTTGAAGGTTTAGATGAACTTGGTATTAAATGTGATGCTGATAAGAATGCTAAAGCTAGAGGCTGTGCTAATTTTGAAAAAGATGGTGCTGCTATTAAGCTTTATGTTATAGCTACAGATGAAGAAAAAGCTATAGCAATGGATACTTACAATATTGCTTTAAAATAATAATAAATAAAAAAGTTAAAATAAAAAATAGGGTGTTTAAATAACATCCTATTTTTATTTTAAAATAATTAAAAACTAATATTTAATTATATATTAGTGCTTCCAAAACCGCCTTCTCCTCTAATAGAATCAGAAAGCTCTTCAACCTCTTCAAACTCTGCTTTTTCTACCTTTGCAAATACCATCTGTGCAATTCTGTCGCCTGCATTAATAGTGAAAGGTTTGTCAGTGAGAGCAGCTAATATAATTTTTAATTCTCCTCTATAATCACTATCAATGGTAGCAGGAGAGTTCAAACAAAATATTCCATTTTTTAATGCTAATGAACTTCTGCTTCTAATCTGAGCTTCATAGCCATCTGGTATTTCTATATATAAACCTGTAGGCACTAAAACTATATCATTTTTGTTTAATGTAATAGGAGCATCTATATTAGCATGCAAATCTAAACCTGAAGCTCCAAGAGTTTGATATTTAGGAAGAGGATTTTTTGACTTATTGATTACTTTTATTTTTAACATTTTAACCTTCTTTTATTTATTTTAATAGAAATGAGAATATCATAATAATAATTAAAGCAGTAGCTCCTTGAACTACAGTAGCCAAAGTTCTAGCTTTATATGCATCTTGAACACTTAAACCAGATAATTCTACTACCACCCAGAAATAACTATCATTGATATGAGAAAATACCATAGAACCAGCACCTATAGACATTAATACTAAAACTTGTGATATTGGAGTAGTATATCCTAATGTATCAAGCAGCGGTGCAAACAAACTAGCAACCGTAACAACAGATATAGTAGAAGAACCTAAAGATATTTTTAAAAGAGATGCAAGCAAGAAAGGAAGAACTAAACCCAAATTTACAGAAGCAAATACATCTCCAAGTTCAAATATAATATTTGTAAGCTCAGTAGATTTTAAAACTTCAGCAAAAGCTCCGCTTGCCCCAACTATAACTAATATATTTCCAGAATCCCTTACACCGTCACCAATCCACATATACATTTCATCTCTGTTAAAATTATGTATAAGCAGCAGTGAAAATAAAAAGCCTATAAACAATGCCATAGTAGGCTCACCAAGAAATATAAATATATTTTTTATAAAACTATCTTCATTTAAGTGCAAAGAATTAAATCTTACTATAGAACCAATAGCCATAAGTATAATTGGTACAAATATAGGTGCAAATGATTTGAACGCCGAAGGAAGCTTTTCCATATCATCAATAACACTTTCATAACTATAATTATTTTTCTTGTATTCCTTCTTTTTAACATATTTTGATATAAATATACCATATATAGCACCAGATAAAGAAGTAGGTATAGCCACAATGAGCCCTATAGCTATAACGGTAAATAAATGTTCTTGTAAATTAAAAAGATTAATAACTGCAGCAGGTCCTGGAGTAGGAGGTATTAATGCATGAGAAGCATATAAACCTGTTGATAGTGCCACAGATAAAGCAACAGGCGAAGCTCCGCTTTTTTTTGCTAATGCTTTTCTTAATGGAGTTAATATTAAATATCCAGAATCACAAAACACAGGTATAGAAACAATAAAACCTAATATATTCATAGCAAGGGCAGGGTGTGATTTTCCAACTATTTTTAAAATTATCTCACCGAGTTTATATGTAGCCCCAGACATCTCGAGTATATTACCAATAATACTGCCCAAAACTATTATAATTCCAACACTTCCCAAAGCATTTCCAAAACCTTTGCTTATTAGAGAAGCAATTTCATTTATATAATTAGGATTTCTATTTGTAGGCACATGTAGTGTAAATGATAGAAATATGGCAGCCATTAACATGGCAATAAAAGGATGTACTTTAAACTTAATAGTTAGTATCATTACTACTATTATTGAGATTATAAGCATGGTTATTATTGAATAGCTAATCATAGTTTACAACCTGAAAGTATTTATTTTGAAATGAATATTTGTTTCTTATTCTTCTTCTTCAGGAACTTCTGCATTAATATAGCCTTCTTCAAAGAAATACAAAAGTTCTTTTTCAGCATTTTGAGCTGCTTCTTCCATTCCTTCTTCATATTCAATTTCAAGTATTAATTTAGCATCGCAAAAAGCACCTAATCCCATAATATTAAATACACTTTTTGCATCTGCTCTTACGCCATTATAAAGCAAAAATATGCCTAAATCAGAATATTCTATTTTACTTGCTATTTGAGATAATACTCCAGCTGGTCTTAAATGCATACCATTTTTGCTTTTTATTGTTACTACATTAGTTAATGTCATTTAATAACTCACTATCTTTTTTATTTATAATAACATATATTTAATAATTTTCAATAATAGATTATCATAAAAAATATTGAGAAAAATCAATATTTTGTTATACTTATATATTGTTGAGGTTGTAAAATGAGAAATACTTTATTGCTACTTATATTTTTTACATTGTTTTCATCGAATTTATATAATATAACTGCAGATGAGCAAGGTTTTTTATTTTGGGCTAGTTATGCTCATATGGAGAGAGTAAAAGACTATGTATATAATAAAAAAGTCCATATAAATGTACAAGATAATAACGGCAATACGGTTCTTATGAGAATAGCATCTCTAAAAGTAATAACTAAAGAAAACATGCAAGTAGCAGAGTTTCTTATAGATATGAAAGCAGACCTTAATGTAGTAAATAATGATAGACATACTGCCTTAGTTTTAGCAATCAATAATAATAATACAGAAATAGCAAAACTTTTTGTAGAGAAAGGTGCTAAACTTGATATAGCTGACAGAAATGGATATACTGCTTTGATGTGGGCAGTAGAAAATAATAATGCCGAAATGGTAAAACTTCTAATAAATAAAAGAGCAAATGTTTTTCTCAAAACAAAAGACGGAGAGACAGCTTACAGTATAGCAAAAACTAAAGGAAACAGCCTTATAATAAGAATGCTTGAGATTGCTGAGGCAAGTTAATATATTTCAATATAGATTTTTATACATCTTTTTCCAAAAATAGAGATTATTTTATGAGTGAATATACAAAAAATAAAACTGCCAAATCTGGAATAAAACCTTGGATACCTTTAATATTAGCAGTTATATATGCAATTTCACCTGTAGATTTAGTTCCTGATAGTTTACCTATTGCAGGTTGGCTAGAAGATATATTATTCTTAATAGTAGGCGGACTTAATGGAATAGAAAATGGGGTTTTAGATGATAATAGTTCAGTTAAAAAAATAATTAAATTTTTAAAATGGGGACTTTTAATTATTGGAGCAATGGCTATATTGATAATTATTCTTTTAGTTGCATTAATTTTTAAAATGTCTGCAAACTAAAAAAATAATATTAAATAAATATATTCTAATTTTTTATTTTATTCTTTTATGTTTAAAACTTGCTCTGTGGCTTACATAATCATCTACTATCTGATAATTTCCAAAAAGCTTATATTTGTATATAGTTAAACCTTCTAATCCAACAGGACCTCTTGCATGGGTTTTGTTTGTAGAAATGCCTACTTCCGCACCAAAACCATATCTAAACCCATCAGAAAATCTTGTTGAAGTGTTAGCGTATACATTAGCAGAATCTACATAAGTCATAAACTTTTCTATATTGTCTTTATTTTCTGACACTATAGAATCTGTATGATGAGAGCCGTATTTGTTTATATGATTATATGCTTCTTCTGTGTTTTCTACTATTTTTAATGATACTTCTTTATCTCCATATTCTAAATGCCATTCTTTTACTTCGCCTATATCTGATTGATTAAGTATTTTTCTTACTTCTTCACAACCATTCATTTTTATATTATTTTCTTTAAATAAATTATAAAGCTTTGGTAAATATTCATTAGCTATATTTTTATTTATAAGTATAGTTTCGACAGCATTGCATGCACTTGGATATTGAGACTTTGAATCTAAACATATTTTTAATGCTTTTTCTTGATTAGCTGATTCATCTATATATAAATGGCATATGCCGTCAGCATGTCCAAGTACAGGTATATTAGTATTTGATTTTATGTATTGTACTAAACTGTTGCCTCCTCTTGGTATTATAAGATCAACATATTTATCCATTGATAATAATTCTTTTATATCATCTCTTGTAAATACTAAATTAACAGAGTTCTTTGGAAAATCTTCAATACTTTCTAATGTTTCGTTAATGATGTTAAATATTGCTTTGTTTGTATTCTCTCCCTCAGCACCGCCTTTAAGTATAACAGCATTTGAAGATTTTATACATAATGAAGATATTTGAGATATTACATCAGGACGAGCTTCAAATATTACAGCAATTAATCCAATAGGGCAGGATATTTTTTTTAAAAGTAAATTATCATCAAGCTCTGTTTCTAATAATACTTTATTAATAGGGTCTTCTAATTTTACAACATCTTTTATACCAGAAATAATATCTATCATTTTGTTTTCGTCTAATTTCAAACGATTAAACATTGAAAGAGAAATTTTATTTTCATCAAGAAGTTTTTTGGCATATTCCAAATCTTTTTTATTAGCTTCAAATATAATATTTTTATTTTGTTCTAATTTATCAGCTATTTCTAATAATGCTTTATTTTTTATGTCTGTACTTAATGATTGTAATTTGTATGTAGAATCTTTTGCATTTTTTACCAAGTCTATTAATTGCATTTATATTTATTCTCCGAAAAAAGTTTTATTAAATATTATTATAATAGCTAATAATTAAATTGTCAAAAAAGTTTATTATTATTTCTTTTTTATTAAAGTAACCAATATATCTTCATTTTCTATATGTTCAAAGCTTCCTTCATATCCATATTTAATGCATCCGCGAATCACACTTTCACAACTTGAATGCCCGCTTACTAAAACCTCTATAACTGTGTTTAATTCTGTATTATTTATAGCGGCACATTTAGCCTGAAAAGAAGCCTGCGAACAAGACATTCCTCTCGTATCTATTTTTATAGTCTCTTGCATAAAAAATCCTTTTTTGATATTTTTTAAGATAATATAATCATAATATCAGGATATCAAATTATTATAATCAACTTCTTAATTTAAGTTATTATAACCTCTACCGCCACTTTATATTACTATAATATATATTCTAATAATATAACGTAGCGGTAGAGTTCATTATATAATCCTTATTATATGGTATATTTCTTATTATATAATGACAACAACCTGCTGCACAGTAAGAAACATATCACTGATTTTCTTTCATAGTAAATCCTATAATAACACAGAATACTAAACCTAAAATAACAGCAAACATACCATATACTGTAGGACCAGTAGTAGAACTTGCCAAATTAAAATTATGAGCAAATCCAGCACCGACAAGCATTCCTATAACAAATACAAAACTGTCCATGTTTCCTTCAGCAGATTGTATAAACTGTCTTCCAGGACAACCAGCACCCAAAGTAAATGCTAAACCAGTAAGAATCATTGATACAGTATTCCATAATATGTTAGTATGAGCTATAGGCTGATTTTCCATAGAAACATTAAATCTATTTGTTATAATATTTACTATTAAAGCAGCAACAATAAAAGCTATAACACCTTTAGTCATATGGAAATCTTTCATAAATATTCCATCTCTCACACCGCCTACAGTACAAAATCTAGATTTTTGAGCTATAAAACCTATTATAATAGAAACTACTAAAGCTATAATTAAAGGAGCTTTCATACTTCCTGGACCTGATTCAGAGAAAAATATTGCTCCGCCTTCAGAGAATTTTGTTTGTTTTAATAATAATATTAATAGTATTATTGATATTACTAGCGGTATAAAACCTACTAATTTATTATTATATGCTTTTGGCTGACCCAAAGAGAAATTTTGTTTCCAGAAGAAAACTCCAATACCTCCGCCTATAATAATACCTATTAAGCCAAATATAGCATTAATATCTCCACCAGCTATTCTCAACAATGTTCTCCAAGGACAGCCCAAGAAAACTAAAGCACCAATCATAGCGAAGAAACCTAAAATAAATCTTATAATAGGTGAACTTCCGCCTTTAGGAGAAAACTCTTTAGAGATTAAAGCAGATACTGTAGCACCAATAACAAGCCCTATAAGTTCAGGTCTTATATATTGCACAGCAGCTGCCCTATGCAATCCCAAAGCCCCAGCTAAATCCCTAGTGAAACATGCAACACATATTCCCATGTTGGCAGGGTTTCCCATTACAGAAAGCCAAGCCGCTAAAGCTCCAATAATGGCACCAGATACTATAATGCCAATGGAGCTTGTGAAAATGTTTTTTTTCATTTTCAACTCCTTTAATAAATTTTTTCTACTATTACTTTAAATATAAATAGTATTTTTATGCATTGATTATAAGAAATTTTTATATGTTTTTCAATAGTTATGTTTATTAAAAAATATGTATGAAATGTATAAAAATATACAAAAATACAATAGTGTATATTAACTATTATAAGTGAATAGTGCCAAACATTATATTGACTTTTTTTTTCTAGAAAAGTACAATAATTGTAAGTTTTATTTATGGAAAATTATTTTTATTATGATGCATGAAGTAATAAAATCTAAAATAAATAGATTGACTGTAACTAGAACTGATCTTAATTTCAAAGATTCAATTACCATAGATGAAACTTTAATGGATAAATCAGATATACTTGAGGGGGATATAGTATCTGTAATAAACCTTAGCAATAATAATAGATTTGAAGCTGAGGTTATAAAGGGAATAGCAAATACTGGTATAATAAGCATAAATGGCAAGTATGTTCATTTAGCTAAAAAAGATGATGTAATAGTTGTATTGTCATACAGCAATATACCGGAAGAACATATAAAAAAACATATTACAAATATTATTCAAGTAAATATGCATAATATGGTTATAGACTAAAGTTTATGGCTTTTATATATAGATATTTAATTTTTATTTATGGAGAGATATATGAAAATTATTTATAAAGCTGGTATTGATATTGGTTCAACTACCGCAAAAATGGTTGTATATGATAATAAAAACAATATGATATTTAAAACTTATACTAGACACAATGCTGATGTCAAAGAAACATTACTTTCTATATTAAGAGATTTAAAAACTAATCATGGAGATTTAGAAATATTGGTATCTATGACAGGTACTGCTGGTATGGGTATTAGTGAAAAAACAGGCATTAGCTTTGTACAAGAGGTAATTGCTTCTTCAACAGCTATTAGAAAGATTTATCCTTATGGAAGAACATTGATTGATATAGGCGGAGAGGATGCAAAAATAATAGTATTTGATGATAATTTCAAAGCTGATATAAGAATGAATGGTAACTGTGCAGGTGGAACCGGTGCTTTTATTGACCAAATGGCAACACTTCTAAATGTTCACCCATCAGAGCTTTCAACACTTGCAGAAAAGTCTACTTCTGTTTACCCAATGGCAAGTAGATGCGGTGTATTTGCTAAAACAGATGTACAAACTCTTATTAGCCGTGATATACCAAAAACTGATATTGCTAAAAGTATATTCCAAGCAGTAGCTGTTCAGACAATTAATACTCTTGCTAAAGGTTTTGAAATTAAGCCTAAAATATTATTTACAGGCGGACCTTTAACATTCCTTCCAGAATTAAGAAGAACATTTTTAACTCTTTTGAATGCCACAGAAGATGATATGTATACAGTTGATCACCCTGAATTAACTGCTGCAATAGGTGCTGCTTTTGGTGAAGATGAAGAACAAACAGCAATAAAAATTTCTGATTTTATAAAATTAGTAGAAAATATTTCTTCTGATGTAAAAATAACTAATTCTAAACATAGAGAAGCATTATTCAGCGGTCAGGAAGAATATGAAAAGTGGGTAGATGAACATAGTAAAGACAAAGTAAAATCTGCTGATGTAGAAACTGTTAATAATAAAAACACATTCTTAGGTATAGACTCTGGTTCTACTACTACAAAAATAGTTATTATTGATGATAAAGGACAAGTGGTATTAAGACATTATAGAAACAATAATGGAAACCCAGTAGGTGCTGTTACTGAAGGACTTACAGAGATTAAAAAAGAATTAGATGAGAAAAATATTAAAATAAATATAGCAAGAACTGCTGTTACAGGATATGGAGAAGATTTAATAAAAGCTGCTTTCAATATGGACGAAGGTATTGTTGAAACTATGGCTCACTATAGAGGTGCTAAGGCTTTTGATAAAGATGTAAGCTTCATTCTTGATATAGGCGGTCAGGATATGAAGGCTATATTTATTAAAGACGGTATCATAGAAAATATTGAAATTAACGAGGCTTGTTCATCAGGCTGTGGTTCATTTATAGAAACATTTGCACGCGGCATGGGGTATAAAGTAGCTGATTTTGCTAACATTGCTTGCGAATCTGCTAGCCCTTGTGATTTAGGAAGCCGCTGTACAGTGTTTATGAATAGTAAAGTAAAACAGTCTTTAAGAGAGGGTTCTTCAGTTGCTGATATTTCTGCTGGTCTTGCTAAGAGTGTTACATTAAACTGTTTCACTAAAGTATTAAAAATTACTGATACTTCTATTTTGGGTGAGCATATAGTTGTTCAAGGCGGTACATTTAAGAATGCTGCAGTGCTTCGTTCTGTAGAAAAATTCTTAAACAAAAAAGTTATTCGCCCTGATATATCAGAGCTTATGGGAGCTTATGGCTGTGCATTGCTCGCTTTGGACACTTACAATAAAGAAAAAGAAGATACAACATTTATAGGTTTAGATAATTTACAAGAAGCTAATGATTATGAAAGAAAACAGCTTACTTGTAAAGGCTGCGAAAACCTTTGTACTGTTACAAGATTAAAATTCAAAGACAGCAAATCATTCTATACAGGTAACAAATGTGAAAGAATATTCACTAATAAAGGCTCAAAAGAAAGAAATTATGGAATGGATATTACTCAGAAAAAACTTTCTTTACTCTTTGACAGACCTTTAGCACCTGCTACAGATGATATAAAAGGCGTTATAGGAATACCTAGAGTACTTAATATGTATCAAAACTTCCCATTCTGGGCTACTATACTTGTAGAATGCGGATATAGAGTACAATTATCATCTCCTTCAAGCATGGCTATAGCTGAGAAAGGCTCTGGTACTGTTATGAGTGATAATATATGTTTCCCTGCTAAAATAGCTAATGGACATATATATGATTTAATAGAATCTAATGTTGACAGAATATTCTATCCTTCTGTTGTTTTAGAGAAAAAAGAAGATGATAATAGTGATAATAGTTATAACTGTCCTGTTGTAACTGGTTATCCTGATGTAATAGACAGTTCTATAAGTCCATTAACTAAATATGGTATAGCTTTTGATGCTCCAACAATCTCTTTCTTAAACGAAGATTTACTTTACAAAGGCTGTAAGGCTTATTTTGTAAAAACACTCGGTATAGATAAAAAAGATTTCGACAGAGCATTCAAATTAGCTTTAAAAGAGCAAGAGAGAGTAAAAGCAGAATTAAAAGAAGAAGGCAAAAAAATAATAGAGCATGCTAAAGAAACGCAAACTCCTATTATACTTATAGTAAGCAGACCTTATCATATAGACCCATTAATTAACCACAAAATACCAGAAACTATTGCTTCATTTGGTATTAATGTGCTTACAGAAGATGGTCTTGATATTGATGAATCTCTTGCTGATGTTCAAGTATTAACTCAATGGTCTTATCCTAATAAGATGTTTAAAGCTGTTTTATGGGCAGCTAAGCAAAAAGATTTAAAACTTGAAGTTGTTCAAATTAATAGTTTCGGCTGCGGTCCTGATGCTACTACTTCTGATGAAATAAAATCTATACTTAATGCTTATGGAAAAAATCCTACTTTAGTAAAAGTTGATGAGATTTCAAGCCCTGGAAGTATAAGACTTAGAATACGTTCTATGATAGAAAGTATGAAGATGAAAGGTGATTTTATACCAAAAGAAAAACCTCAAAGAACTATTATTAAAAGATATGAGAAAAATGATAAGCGTGCAATACTTGTTCCTAAATTTGGACATTTCTATGACCCTATGATTTTAACTCTACTTCAAAGAAGCGGATACGATACAATACCTCTTCCAGAGCCTGATATAGACTCTGTAGAAACAGGTTTAAGATATGCTAACCAAGATATATGTTATCCAGCTACAATAATAGTAGGTGATATTGTAAAAGCTGTACAAAGCGGAAAATATGACCCTGATAAAATAGCTGCTGGTATTACTCAAACAGGCGGACAATGCCGTGCTAGTAACTATGCTTCACTTATTAAAAGAGGTTTAATTAATGCTGGTTATCCTAATGTACCTGTTATTACTGTTGGTTTAACTGTTATTAATGACCAGCCTGGATTTAAGCTTTCAAAAATAGATATGATGAAAGAGGGTATAGTTGCTATGCCTTATGCTGATGCTATATCTACAATGTATTATTATACTGCTGTACGTGAGGTTAATAGAGGTGAATCTTTAGCTCTTGCTAATAAATATATAGCTTTACACCCTAAAGATTTTAATCTTGGTGATACTGATAAGTTGTTAAAACAGGCTGTTAAAGAGTTTAATGCTATTGAAACTAAAGACTTAGTATTACCTAAAGCTGGACTTGTTGGTGAGATATATGTAAAATACAATAATTTTGCTAATGGCGATGTTTGTGATTGGCTTATGGCTAAGGGAATAGAAGTTATAGTGCCTCCTGTATTTGACTTCTTTGTACAAAAAGTTATAAGCGAACAGGTAAACAAAGAAACTAATGCTAGAGAGGTATCTTTACTTGGATATTATGGTTCTAAATTGTCTGAGAAAGTTATAGATGCTAGAATAGATTCTATAAACCAAATAATGTCTAAGTTTAAAGGATTTAGACCTGTACACCATATAAGACAAATTGCCGAAAATGCTGCTAAAGTTACTGCTATGACTAACCAATTTGGTGAAGCTTGGCTTTTACCTGGTGAAATAGCTACTTTTGCTGAAGAGAATATTAATAATGTGCTTTGTTTACAGCCTTTTGGTTGTATTGCTAACCATATTATAGCTCGCGGTATTGAAACTAGACTTAAAACTATATATCCTAATCTTAATCTTCTTTATTTGGATATGGATGCTGGTGCTAGTGAAGTTAATACTGTAAACAGATTAGAGTTCTTTGCTCGTTCTGCTAAAGATAGTATGAACTCTATTATGGTTGATGATGATATTAAAGAAGCTGTTGGAGCATATCATAAATAATTAATAATAATGTAAATATAAAAAGGTTTGCAAATATTGATTTGTAAACCTTTTTTATTATATACACCTAAAATGTAAAATTTTGTCAAAATTTACTTAAAAACAGCAAAAAATTGTAAATTTATAGCTATTTTTTGTAAAATAAATTGACATTACTCCAAAATTATACTATAATATAATTATAAGTTAATTAAATATATTATAAATAAAAAAAGGGGTAATTTATGAAAAAATTATTTTGTTTGTTATTTGCTTTTTCTATAATCGGAAGTTCTTCTCTTTTTGCTGATTGGATTATACCTATCAGTCAAGTTCCTGCAGCAGTTAAAAATGCTGTAAAAAGACGTTTCCCAAGAACAAGAATTTGGAAAGTAGAGATGGACGATGGATTGTATCATGTAGAACTTAGTAATGGTGTAGAACTTGAAGTAACTAGAAGAGGAAGAATAGTTGATATAGATTATTAATTTTTTATAACCTAAAAGGCCTGCAAAATTATATTTTTGCAGGCCTTTTAATATTAAAAAAGATATTATAATCTTTAAGCTAAGCTATATAACATATCTCCATAAGTTGGAAGTTTCCAATATTTTTTAGAAACAGTTTTCTCTAGCTCATCAATTATAGGACGCATATCCTCTATACAAGCCAACACTTTATCTCTGAAAAATATGCTAGACTTTGATATATTCTTTATCTTTTTTGCTTCAGATAAATAATCTTCTAAAGTTCTTAGTTTCTTATAAAGATTATTAGTTAAACTAGTTAATCTATCTAACAAATCTTTTTCTATATCATATTTTATTTTTAAGCTTTTTTTCTTCTCATATATATTAACAAGCTCTTCTGTATAATCCAAAGAAAATGGTATAATATATTTATTAATCATATCTATTAAAGTAAGTGCTTCAATATTAATTACTTTATTATATTCTTCTAAGCTTATTTCATATCTTGAGAGAACTTCAGCTTTTGTTAATACTTTGTGTTTTAAGAACAAGTCTATATTTTTTTCTGATATAAATGTTTCAAGTGCTTCAGGAGTTGTTTTTAAATTGCATAAGCCTCTCTTATTAGCTTCTTTTACCCATTCATCAGAATAGTTATTTCCATTGTAAATTATTCTTTTATGTTTTTTGATGTTTTCTTTTAGTAACACTTCTAAATCTTTATCAAAATCTGAAGACTTTTCTAATACATCAGCAAATTGTGATAATGCTTCTGCTACTATTGTATTTAATACTATATTAGGACCAGATACTGATAAACTAGAGCCAACCATTCTAAACTCAAATTTATTTCCAGTAAAAGCAAGAGGAGAAGTACGGTTTCTATCTGTTGAATCTTTTGTAAATCTAGCCAAAGAATTAACACCCATTTCCATTTCTACAGCTTCTCTTTTTTTGTATTTTTTTGAGTTTTCCATAGACTCAATTATTTCAGTAAGTTCATCTCCAAGAAATATTGATATTATAGCAGGAGGTGCTTCAGATGCTCCCAAACGATGGTCGTTACTAGCACTAGCAGTTGTAGCTCTTAACAAATCCTGATATTCATCAACAGCTTTCATTACAGCAACCACAAATAGTAGGAATTGTTTATTTTCTGAAGGTGTATTTCCAGGCTCAAATAGGTTAAGTCCTGTATCTGTAGCTATAGACCAGTTATTATGTTTTCCGCTGCCATTAACTCCAGAGAAAGGTTTTTCATGCAAAATACAAGCTAAATTATGTTTCTCTGCTATTACCTTCATAAGCTCCATTGTAATTTGGTTTTGGTCTGTTGCCATATTTGTTATTGTAAACTCTGGAGCAAGTTCATATTGACCAGGAGCTACTTCATTATGCTCTGTTTTTGCAATAATACCAAGTTTCCAAAGCTCATTATCCAACTCTTTCATAAACCCTAAAACTCTTGGCTTTATAGCACCAAAATAATGGTCTTCTAATTCCTGTCCCTTTGGCGGGCAAGCTCCAAATAATGTTCTCTTACAATATCTCAAATCTGGTCTTTGTAAATATAAATCTCTATCTATTAAAAAATATTCTTGTTCTGCACCAACTGTTGTATATACTCTATTAATATTATTATGACCAAATAGTTTCAATATTCTTTTACTTTCTCTTTCAATAACCTCCATGGAACGAAGCAGAGGTGTTTTTTTATCTAGAGATTCTCCGCTATAAGAACAAAAAGCACTTGGTATGCATAGAGTATTATCTTTAATAAAAGCATAAGAAGTAGGGTCCCAAGCTGTATATCCTCTAGCTTCAAAAGTACTTCTTAATCCGCCAGAAGGAAAACTTGAAGCATCAGGCTCACCTTGAACAAGTTCTTTACCTGTAAACTCCATACGAACTTTACCGTCTTTGGTTTGAGTAATAAAACAAGTATGCTTTTCTGCAGTTACTCCTGTCATAGGCTGAAACCAGTGAGTGAAATGTGTTGCTCCTTTTTCTATTGCCCATTCTTTCATGGCATGAGCTACTACATTTGCTAGCTCTAAGTCTAATCTCTCACCATTCTTTATTGTTTTTATCAGTTTTTTGTAAATGTCTTTAGGAAGTTTTTCTTGCATTACGTTATCATTAAACACATAACTTTCAAATATGTCAGGTAATTTATCCATATTATTCACCCCTAATAAAAAATTATATATTTTAAACTAAATATTATAACACTATATAGAAATAATTTCAACATTACTATATATAGTTAAATTAAATATTTTTTATTTTTTTTATAGTTTAAATATATACTTTTTAATATATACACCGCACGGTAAAACAAACAAAATATATAAATAAAGTGAAAATATAGTTTTAATTATATTGATAATTTCATTTAACGTGCGAAGAATATATTAAAAATACAATTAAAAATTTGGGCGGGTATGCTTTTTTAAATTGAGTATTTTATAATATTAAAGCAATAATTTTATATAATACAAAAAAATTAATAGGGCGGGCAGTAAAATAAATAACATATATATATTTAATAAAAAATATTAATAAACATAATATTTACAATTATTTTAAATTGATATATAATTATTATAATTTTCAATTTTTTAACATAATTATGAAATTATGTTTTTTAAATAAAGGTGTAGCTATGAGTTATTTTTTTGTAAAAGAAGATAAAGAGTTTAGAAAATTAAAAGAAAACGAAATAGATTTTTTAAAAAGCCAAGGATGCATTTCACAAAGCTGGGATAAAATATTAATAAAGAATGTTGATTTAACAAGGATAAAAGATGTTACTTTTCATGGAAAAATAAAAATTAATGAACTAAATGGAAATGTAAAATATTATAATAAGCTAAAAGTACCAGCATCAATAAATAGGGCTACTTTAATAGATGTATTTATAAATGGCAATGTTTATATAAATAATATAGGACGCTTTATTGCAAATTATAAAATACAAAATGGAGTTATAATAGAGAATGCCGGAGCTATATACATGGAAGGAGAGAGCAGTTTTGGAAATGGAGTAGAAACTTCTCCTATTATGGAAGGTGACGGAAGAAGCGTAAAAATATTTTATAGACTAAACTCACATATAGCATATATAGTTGCAATGTATAGACATAAAAAATTAATGCGTGATAATATAAATAAAATAATAGATGATTATGCTAAAAGCAAAACTAAGAAATTCGGAAAGATAAAAAAGCATGCACAAATAATTAATGCAAGAATAATAAAAAATTCTCTCATAGACCCTTATGCTACAATAGAAAATACAGATGAAATAAATAACACTACAATAATAAGTACAAAAGAATGCCCATCATATATAGGCACATCTGTAATATTAAAAGATTCCATTGTATTAAAAGGAGCACATATAGTTGATGGCACCGTTATAAAAAAAACATTTATTGGCGAGGGGGTTAAACTAGGAAGACAATTTTCTTGTGAAGACTCTTTGCTATTTGCAAACTGTGAAGGAGAGCATGGTGAAATGTTTTCTATATTTGCAGGTCCTTATACAGTTACGCACCATAAAGCAACACTTTTAATAGCAAGCCATTTCTCATTTTTTAATGCAGGTAGTGCTACAAATCAAAGTAATCATATGTACAAACTAGGACCTTATCATCATGGATTTATGGAGAGGGGATGCAAAACAGGAAGTAATTCATACATATTATGGCCTTCTCATATCGGTGCTTTCTCTACAGTTATAGGTTCTCATTATGATAATGTTGATATATCTGACTTTCCTTTTTCGTATATCACAGAACATGGATATCATCAAACTAGACTTATTCCCGCTTTAAATTTATTTGGTGTTGGACTTTCTAGAGATGAAAATAAATGGAGAGATAGAGATAGAAGAGTAGGGGATAAAAAAGATTTAATTATATTTGACGTTTTTAGTCCTTATACTGTTTCAAAAATGATTAAAGCAGAAGAAATATTAAATAATATAAAAAAAGAAATTATTAATGATGAAGTAGAATATATAAAATACAAAAATATGATTATAAAAACATCATCATTAAATAAATATTCAAATAGATATTCAATTGCAATAGATTTATATTTGCATAACAAACTCCTTGAATATATAAAAGAATCTGACAACTTAAATGATATTTTTAATGATACAAATAAATTTTATGAAACTTGGGTTGATGTTGGAGGACTTATATGTGCAAAAGAAAAACTAGATGATATTATATTAAATATAGAAAATAATAATATTAATAATGTTCAAGATTTAGTAAAATCTTTTGAAGAACTATATAATAATTATAGTACAGATGAGAAATCTTGGGTTATAAATATAATTAAAAAAAGATATAATGTAAATACTATTAACATAGATGTTATAATAAAAATGTTAAAAGAGCATTTATCACTTCTTACTACTTCATATAAAATATTTTATAGAGATGTAAAAAAAGAATATGATTTAGCAAAGATGGTTAGCTGCGGAATAGATGATAAAACTGTGATGGAAGAAGATTTTAAAGCTATAAGAGGAACTGCTAAAGATAATGCTTTTGTTATAAAATATAAAAATGATGTAGAGACAAAAATAGAAGATATAAATAAATTAATAAAAAAGTTAGGAAATTAATAGATATGAGAATATATTCACTTTCAATAAATATAACTATAGGTTTTGAGGATATTATAGAAGCTACTATAGAAAGCGGCGAATTAGATATATTAGGATACAATATAGAGTTTCCTATAAACAACAATAATATTGCTATAGTTAATATATATAATGAAAACCAAGAAAAATTAGAAAACAATTTAAATATAATAAAACAAAATATTGATGATATGGCAGAATATGATTATGAGATAAAAGAGTTAAACTCAGATGAATATCTAACATCATATATGGCGTTTTTAAAACCTTTTAAAGTTGGAGAAATAACTATAATACCAAATTTAAAAGATTATAATAATAATGAAGATGGATTATATATAGCTAAACAATACGCATTTGGTACAGGTACTCATGAAACTACTTTTCTTGCACTTGAAATGATTAATGAATACTCCAAAAACAATAATATTTCTTCTAAAACTATAGCTGATATTGGATGCGGCAGCGGTATACTTTCTTTATTTTGTTATAAACTAGGTGCTAGAAATATTACTTCTGTAGATATAGATAATGATGCTGTTAATTGTACTTTAGATAATGCTAAATATAATAATATAAAATTAAATAATGTTTTTTTAGGAAGTGCTGATAGTTTAAGTAATTTTCAATATGATTTAGTGATAGCAAATATTGAAACAGACATATTGATAGAGATATTGCCTAATTTAAAAAAAATATTAAAAGAGAATGGACATTTAATATTATCTGGAATACTAGCAGAAAAAGAGAACTTTATGAATGAAGCTATAAAACAAAATAATCTAACTATATTAAATAGAAAACAGAAAAATGATTGGATATCTCTTCTTTTAAGATAAAGTTTTATAGAGCATTTTTTAAATCATTAGTAGCATCTTCTGGAGTAATTGAGTTAATAAAAACTCCGCTTCCAAGCTCATAACCTGCAAGCTTACTCATTTTAGGCATTATATCTAAAAACCAATGGCTAGAATGAGAATATTTTTTTTCTAATGCCGGCGTTAGAGTATGAAGCACATAATTAAAACTAATTTCTCCTAGTACCTTATTAATTCTATTAAATATATCTTTAACAATACTAGCAAATTGAGATATACAATCTTCAGAATATACTATACTGTCTGAATGTTTTTTTGGTAAAATATAAATTTGGTATGGAGATTTTGAAGCAAAAGGAGATATAGCTATAAAGTCATTATTTTCACATATCACTCTTTCATTAATCTTTTTCTCTTCTTCTATCATACTGCAATAAACACATTTTTTGTTTTCATTATAATATTCTAAAGAACCATATATCTCTTCCATAATTTGAATAGGTACAAATGGAGTAGTCATCATCTGAGCATGTGAATGTACTAAACTAGCCCCTGCTTCTCTTCCAAAATTTTTAAAAAGCAAGCTATACATCATATCTTTTTCTTTTGATAATTCTTGAAATCTCATTATTATAGCTTCAAATATAAAAAATAAATCTCTTTCTTCAGCATTATAATAATTAAAACTATGATTAGGATTTTCTATAATAACATCATGAAATCCCTTACAAATATCAGCTTCAAATAAACTATTTTTTTCAGGCAATTCATCTGCATTGCTTTGTGCAATTATAGGGTATTTATTTGGTACAATTCTTACAATCCAATTTTTATTATCATCAAATATTATAGTAGAATGTTCAGGAGTTTTATCCTCATTTCCTTTACAAAAAGGGCAGGTATTATCAGAACTTAATATAGCATGCTTCTCTTCAATATTAATATAATCACTTGGTCTGCCCATTCTTTCAGAAGCTATAATAACAGATTGTTTCGTAACAGGATCTTTTCGTATATGAGGCATTAACCTATTAACCTTTTAATCTTATCTTTTATTTCTGTAAGATTACCAGATTTTAATATATATCCATCAGCATTCCATACTTGAAACTCATGTCTATAATTATTATAAGCGGTACATATTATAATAGGCAATTCTCTATGATTTTCACGAACCTTTCCAAGAAAGTCTAATCCGTCCATTTTAGGCATTTTTATATCTAATGTTATTAAATCTATATGTGGATTATCTTTATTAATCATTTCCAAAGCTTCTTCTCCGCTATCTGTGGATACTACATTATATCCCTCATCTTTAAACTCTTCTTCGAAAAGTGTTCTAATGCTTTTTTCATCATCAAGCACTAATATAGTTTTCTTAGGCATATAAATGCTCCTTAATAATCTTAATTTATATTATAATTATACAATAAAAAAAGTCAAATAGATTTTCACACAATAAATATAACAATATTTCATAAAAAGTGTAAATATTATTTTTTAGCAACTATTTTTTCTCACTGTCTATAGATTTTTGATAAGTTGCCATCAAAGCCTCTATCATACCGCTCCTTACAGATTTTTGTTCTAATACTTCAACACCTTTTATAGTAATACCAGCAGGAGTACAAACATTATCCTTAAGTTCTGCAGGGTGTTTTTTAGATTCCAAAACCATAGAACCAGCACCTTTAAATACTTGACTTGCAATCTCTATAGAACTTTTTCTATCAATACCCATTAATACTCCAGCATCACTCATAGCCTCTATTAATATATACATAAAAGCAGGCGAACAACCCGCCATAGCATTATAGGCATGTATTTTATCTTCTGGTATTATTTTTACCATTGCAACCTTGCTTAAAAGTTCAACTATAGCCTCTTCAACTACTTTGTTTTGAGACTCTACAACAGATATAAATCCATTACAAGTTTTTACAGGTGTATTAGGCATTATTCTAATAATATTTTCTGTGTTAAATAATTGTTTTAATTCAGCAACAGAAACTGAAGCAGCAACACTCACTATTGTAGCATCTTTCTTTATATTTTTTTCTATCTCTTTAGCAATATCTTTAACCATATAAGGCTTAACTGCTATAAATAAAATATCTGCTTCTTGTGCTATTTTTTTATTATCATTAAATGTTTTAATTTCAATATTTTTTTCTATTTGTTCTTTTTTTTCTTTTGTCTTTACGCTTGCTATTATAGTGTTTTTATTTATACCAGCCTTAATAAAACCTTCTATTAAAGCTAACCCCATAGCACCAGCACCAATAAACCCTATCATTATCTATCTCCTTTATTATTATAACTATTTGGAACTACAACCATAGTACCAAGCATTTTGGCAAGTATTTTATTTTCTTCATCTAAAACACTAGCCTCAACAACTATTAAACTTTTTCCTGCCTTCAAAACTTCTCCAATACATCTAACCTTTTTACATACAACAGGACGAAGATAATTAATTTTTAAATCAGATGTTACAACATGATTTCCTTCTTCAAGAACACTAAAAGCAGCAAATCCAGAAGCAGTATCAAGCATAGTAGCAACCATTCCACCATGCATAAACCCTAAAGCCTGAGAAAACTCTTTTTTATTTTCTAAAGATATCACAACCCTTCCAACATCTGCCTCTTCTAATTTACAATCTATAAAATTTAAAAAATCCTGTTTACAAAATATATCAGAGAGCCTTTTATATACATTTTCTTGCATCTACTATTTTTCCTTTATGCATTACTTTCCCATTCATAGTCATAATTATATTCTTTATAATTACCCTTAAATACAACACCTTTTACAATTAATTTTTCATCTAAAACAACTAAATCAGCAATATATCCCTCTTTAATCCTTCCATATTTATCATCTATCCCCATAACCTTAGCAGGATAAAGTGAAGCCATCTTTAAAGCCTCTTCAACTGTAGCACCAACTTGATTAACAACATTTCTTACAGACTGACTCATAGTAATAGAAGCCCCTCCCAAAGTACCATTATCATCTATAAGCCTGTTTCCATCTCTATGTATTTTTTTGCCAGCCCAAATATATTCTTTTATCTCTGGAGCAGCAGCCGGAGCTATAGCATCAGTTACAATACAAATATGCCCTGTCTTTAATTTGTAAGCAAGCTCAACAGAAGCAAAATCACAATGTACTCCATCACATATCAAACCAGCATACATATCCTTAGTTTCAAGCACAGCACCAACAGCACCAGGCTCTCTAGAACCCCAAGGACGCATAGCATTAAATAAGTGCGTTGCAAAAGTGATTCCATAAGGTATTTTTTCTTTTATTTCATTGTAAGTGCCGTTTGTATGGCCTACAGATACCACTTTTCCAGCCTTAGCAAATGCTTCTATCACTTTACCGTCTACCATCTCTGGAGCAACTGTTACCATAACGCATTTTGAAGCATTAATCTTTTTTATCATATTCATATCTGCTTCTCTTATAAACTTCTCATTATGAATACCTCTTTTTTCATGAGATATATAAGGTCCTTCAAAATGTATGCCAAGCACTCCAATAACTGACAAATCTTCTATACTATTAAATAAATCTATAATCTTTAGCATATATTCATCGCCGTTTGTTATTACAGTAGGCAAATAAGAAGTACAGCCATATCTCTGGCAAACTTCATTCATATTTTTTAATGTATCAACTGTAGGACTAGCATTAATATCATAGCCTCCTATACCATTAACTTGCAAATCTATATACCCAGGAGCTACTATTTTTCCTCCCAAATCTATTCTTGTAATTACAGCATCAACATCTATCTCTTTTTCTACACTCTTAATAATATTATTTTCTATTACTATACAATGCCCGTCTATAAACTTCTCACCATCAAATATTCTAATATTTGTAAGAGCATAATAAGATTTGTAAAGACCTTTGATAAGCTCTTTTGGGTGAAGATTTTTACTTTCTAAGCTCTTAGCATATTTATAAGTTTTTACTTTCAAGTCGCTGCTTGACTCTTCATCTGCTACAATTATAAGCTTTTTATGTTCCTGTAAAACTGAAGTAGGGTAGAATTGACTTATTGCTCCTTCAACACAATGAGACAAAGCATCAGATACATCATAACCATTGGCCATAACAAGTATATATTTTGCATTAAAAGCCTCTTCAAAACCAAGAGTAAGTCCTTCCCTTGGAAACATCTCTACAGGCATATTGAATTTTTTTGCTTCATAGCTTCTAATTATCTCGCTTATCTTTTTATCTCTTACACTTCCTTCTAATGATGAGCTTGGAGTATTTAACAAGAAACTTCCATCTTCTGCTAAATTATCTATTAATAATGTTATATTTCCAAGTTTTTTAATTATATTTGACATTCTTCTAGCTTCTTTTTTTCTGTCTGTTGCTCTGCTATTAAACAAATGTACATTTTCTTTAGGTATATCTATATGTTTTATGAAATTTTCTTCTAGATATTTTTGAGATATGTCTGAATCTATATATTCGCCTGAAGAAACTATATGTATATTTTTAAATGATACTATATTATCATTATAAAAAGACAATAATTTTTCATAATAAGATTTATCCACATACCTCAAAGGAAAAGATAATACAAAAGGTTTTTTTCTATCAGAATAATCTAATATACATTTTACAGTATAATATGCTGCCCATTCATAAACACTTTCATTAGTTATAATGATTCTCATATATATATCTCCTTATTAAAATAATATTTAATTTTGTTTTATTTTCATAGATACAGTTTGGCTCGATAATCTTAAAGATGATTCATAATCTGCTATTACAGTAACATCACTATGCTTTTGAAGTTTACTCAATGGTGAAGAATTGCTTATACCGCATTCCAAACAATCTCTAAGAGAGCAAGAATTTTCTATGCCAGATGATGTAAGCAAAATAGTATCAACTATATCTATAATACCCATTCCCATACTAAATACCATAGTAGGTACTTCTTTTTTAAATTTACTTTCTATTGCTTTTATAGAATGTTCGCTTAATGTTTTTAATCTAAATAATGATGATAATGATGACATTCTTTCATTACCTGCAGAAGTTGAATCAGGGGTTAGAGAGTACCATATAACATCAAATCTGCCTATCTTTTTTATTATTTCTAATTGTTTTTCCATTTGACTTTCATCTTTACTTCCGTCAAATAAAAATTGATTCTTTTTTGGAATATTTAATTTTGAAAGCAAATTCTCTTTCAAAAAATATGCTTTACTGTTTTTATCATCTTGAGACAAACCAACATATTCTGATTGCTGAAATATAAATATATTTTTAAAATTAATATTATAATTTTTTATATTTTCTATTATTGCTTTATATATATCTTTAGTATCATTTTCGCTTGAAACAGAAATATAGAGTTTTTCTTTTGTTTTTTGTTTCTTCTCTAAAAAGCGTAAAATATGGTTTGCTGTAAAAGATGTATAATCTTTATAAGAATCTGCTATATATATATTCATAAAAAATAAGTCCTCAACAATTTAATTAAAAAATTAATGTGAACTTATTATAACATTTTCTCTATTTTCTGTATATACTATTTTTTCATTATTATTTGTAGATAAATATTTATAATTTATATTATAGTCTTTATATCCAGCTTTAAATGACAAATTAGTATAGCTGAAACTATTTATTGATATATTTGTATTAATAATATTTCTGCGTTCATTAATAGCTACATTATTTTTAGGCATTGTAATAACCATTATCCAAGGGCTAAATCTTTTTGTCTTATCTGCAGTTGAAGCTTTAGCTGTATATAATTTTTGATTTCCTATATTAGTTTGAGAAACCTCATAATTTAATTTATCTTCTGATAATAGTTTTATATAGCTTGTAGAATATTTACCATCAATAATAAAACCATCATTATTATTACTAATAGGAAGTTTGCTGTTTATATTCCATTTGTATTTATAACCGTTAATATAGTTTTCATTATTTATATTAGGCAAGGCTTCTATATCTTCTTTTATTATTAATATATTTGGTTTTAAATAATAGAATGTTCTTTCAAAGTTTCTAAGAGTTGTTTGATAAGTATAAATATTATTTGCTTTAGCTTTTGCAAAAAAAAGTTTATTATTATTGGTAAAGCTTATTATTTCTGAAAAGCTTGATGGTTTTTCTTCTATTCGATATTCATTAGTAGTATCAGATATTATTATAGTATTATGGAAATCCGCATATGCAAATATTTCTTTGTTAGCATCATTATCATAAAAATATCCAAGCTCATCTATAATGCTGTCTCCATAATTATAATAAACAAAACTCATTCTATCATTATGATTAAGTCCGTATGATTTGTATGCATTATATCCTTTAGCGTATATACCCAAATACTGACTGTTTAATGATTTTATATCTCTATTATATATTGCAGTTTCTATATTTTTAAAATAACTGCTTTGATATTCATTATTTAAAATACTAAGAGCATCATCTTTTATAGAATGATTATTCCATAAAAGCATATAAGGCAAATACTTTATATCAATAGCTTCACTTTGTCCAAATACAGAGTAGTTTTTATAAAGAGCATTATTGTATGTTTTACTTAAAAGCTCCATGATTGCACTTCTTGCACCACTGTCAAAACGAATCTTGCTTCTATTATCTATTAATGTATATCCAATAGGCAAAGTATATCCTGATGGGTATCCTATAATAGATAAATATTTACCTATATTTTTAAATGATTCATATTCAAATACATTATCAACTTCAGCATTTTTTAAAGCATTAGCATATATTAATATATTGAAAATAATATCAAAAGAATTATCCAAAGAAGCTTTTAAACTGCCGTCATCTTCAAACATACTAAATATCATAGAGTTTATATATTTAAGCGAAAATAAATACCAATTTCTTACTTCTTCCTGATATAGATTTTCATTTAACATATTTAATGATATTAAACCTAATGTAGTTATGTATTTTATATTATTAGCATCTCTATATAATGACGGATTATTAATTATATATTTATATAATATATTTCCATAATCTATAAATTTTTGCTTTATTAATACTATCTCTTCAGATGATAATTTATCATACAATATATCAAAAGGCATTAATAATGAATTAGCTAATATATATGCTGCATCTACATTATTAAAGTTTTCTATACTATTTTCATTTAGAAGTGTAATATTTTTTATCATTTGTTTTATATCATATTGCAATATTGTATTATCTTCTTCTAAATAACTTCTTAGGCTCATAAGCATTATATGTGAAGGAATATTTTCAAAGTATATTTTATTATCATTATTTTCATTAGTGTATGATATATTATCCAAATACCATTTACCCATATTATTTGAAGTGTATAATTTAAAATAATTAAAATTCCTTAAAAATGCAGATTGCTGTATTCGTTTAGAATTATATATGTTATTTAATAAATTAAGAGTTTGTGAATCTGCAAAAATAAAAGGTCTTTGAGTATTTGCTTTTGTATTTGTTATAATATTAATATCTTTAGTTTTATCAGTGATAAAGAAATGATATATTTTTCTTAAATTAGTATCTCCATTTTCATCTAAAGCTATATACCATTTACCGCTATTTAGTTTATTTGTAATATCAAAAAAATTATTATTTCTAATTGTATATTGATATGCATTATTAAAAGATAAATCTTGTGCTAAATAGACTCTAATTAAATTTAGCTTTTTATTAACCATAAAGAAAGGAGGATTGCTTTTTGCTATATGACCGCTTTCAGGTAATACCAATCTAGTAGTATCAATATTTTTATAACCATCTATTTTTTCACTTAAAGAAATTTTAACTTTTTCTTTTGTATCATAACTTCCAACACTCTCTAAACTTATCTCTATATCTTTTATTTTATCATTAGATAAATACGGAGTGAAATTGGTAGCATATAACTCTATATTAATTGTTTGATTAACATTAGGGTTTACAATAGAATAAGTTTTTTTTATATTATCTTCTTCAACGCATATATCTAGTAGGGTAGGTATATTATCAGTTTCTATATTATAACTTAATACAATACCATTTTTTATTTTTTTATTTACTTCTAGTTTTATGTATTCTGGATATATTTTATTATATTCCGGAAAAGATATAGTATAAGAATCTTCTTTTTTATTATAAACTGCATTTATCTCACCAACTGTAACATTTTTTGATGAACAAGCAATTATATTTATAATGATTGTAAAAATTAAAAATAAATATTTAAACATAAAAAACTTCTATTCCAATCTAACTCTATGCAAACCTCTAAGATAATAAGTTATATCTTGTATGTTTTTATCTATCATTTGTTTATACTCATCTGGTATATTTTGATCTCTTATTAACTTAAACATATCAAGACCTTCTTGTAAATTACCAAGCAAACTTATTCTAGCAGCATTTCTTAATATTTTTTTGTATTTTGAATAATACATATTTTCAGGCATATTATCAAACCCATAAGTAATAACAAGTTTCTTTTCATAATCATCAGTATCATCAAGAAGCTTCATTCTCATAGTAGGAGTTTCACTAGCAGGTCTTAATTGAGTTTCTGGTTTTGATAATTTATTTGTTTCTTTTGGGGCTTCTACTTTTACTGTGATATTAGGAACTTGCTGATTTGCTGGAGCTGTTATAGTTTGTTTAGTTCCATCTTCATTGTTTGTAACTATTGTTTGACCAGCAGATTGAGGGTTATATCCTTCATTTATTTCAACTCTGCTGTTTTCAATTTTATCTATTATTGTAAATGGACGTTTTTGAGGATTATCATTTTGATATGTATCTTCTAGTCTGCTTTCTACCAAATCTTCTAATTGCTCTGATGCTTTATTTAATCTCTCTTCGCCTTCTGTTATGGTTTCTTCTTTGCTTTCTTTTTCTTTTTGCTCTCTATAATCGTCCATAGCAGCACACATTATGCCTGCCATTTTTTTTATTCCTTCTTCAGTTGCAGGGTCTATATCAAAAGCTTTATTTCCTTGCATATCCAAAGAGTCGGTTGTACCATTAGGGTCTAATGGATTTTCTGGCATATTAGGATTATTATAATAATTAACTTGACTATTTCTTATAGTTGATGCTATATCTTTTGCTGAGCTTTGTATATTGCTTCTTATTAATCTTAATTTCTCTTCTTCTTTTTTTAAATGTGCTCTTTTTTTATCTAATAGTTCACTTTCTTTTTTTATTTTTTTTAATAATTTTAAATTTTCTCTAAATTTTTCTTTATCTTCTTTTGAAACTTTATTTGCATTTTTTTTGTTTTCTTTTAATTGTCCTATAGCATTTTTTAATTTTTCAGTAACTTCTTTTCTTAAGTTTTCAGATTGTTCTAATTTCTTTTTTAAATCATTTATTTCTTTTATAGTATTTTTAGAACTTTTATTTTCTTCTTTCAATAATTTTATTTCTTCATTTAATTTAAGATTATTAGCTTCTATTTTTTCTTTTTCTGTTAATAGAGTTTTTAATTTACCTTCTAAATCTTTTATTAATTTTGAAGATTCTTTGTCTTTTTTGTCGGAGTCTTTACTAGTTTTTAACGCTTCTTTTATTTGTAAGTTTAATTCTTTGTTTTGGGTTTCTATTTTTCTTTTTTCTGTTTCTAAGGCTTTTAATTTACCTTCTAAGTCTTTTATTAGTTTTGAAGTTTCTTTGTCTTTTTTGTCAGAATCTTTACTAGTTTTTAATGCTTCTTTTATTTGTAAGTTTAGTTCTTTATTTTGAGCTTCTATTTTTTCTTTTTCTGTTAATAAAGTTTTTAATTTACTTTCTAAATCTTTTACTAATTTTGAAGATTCTTTGTCTGCATCTTTGCTAGTTTGTAGTGCTTCTTTTATTTGTAAGCTTAATTCTTTATTCTGTGTTTCTATTTTTTCTTTTTCTGTTTCTAGAGCCTTTAATTTCCCTTCTAAATCTTTTATTAGTTTTGAAGTTTCTTTATCTGTATCTTTATTAGTTTGTAGTGCTTCTTTTATTTTTAAGTTAAGCTCTTTATTTTGGGTTTCTATTTTTTTCTTTTCTTCTTCTAGTTTCTTATTGCTCTTTTCTACTAATTCTAATTTCTTTTTTAATTTTTCTATATCTGAATTAATTGTTTTCACATTATCTGTTTTGTATTTTTTTATATTTTCTTCTAACTGTTTTATTTTTTCTTTATATTTATCTTCAAGTTTTTTATATTTATCTTCTAATTTCTTTTTTTGCAAATCTATTACTTTTATATATTTCTCATTTAATTCTATTATCTTTGCTTCAGATTTATCTAATTTTGTTTGCAATTTCTCAGCAATTTTTTTGTAGTTTTCTTTATTTTCTTCAGTTGTTTTTTTTACAGCCATTTTTTAAACCGCCATTAAATATATTATAATACCTATTCGTATTAACGGTAATTTTTTTAATATGTTAACAAAAATATTTTATATTATTATATTAAAAATTAACAGTTTATTACAACTTGAAATAAAAAATATTTATGATAGAATATATCAAAAATAAGGAATGAGGTCTCCTTAAATTATTTAATAAATTTATTAAATAATTAAACCGCTTATTTATTTTTAATTAATCAAAAAATATAAAAGCTGATGACTTCTGCAAATTGATGATTTTTTATAAACTTAAATTATAAAAAAATTATAGTTTAGGTGATTTATGATTTTTGCAGATAATAGCTTTTTATATTTCTTCAATTTATATCATAATAAAAAATCAAATACTAATAAAAAAGGATTATATAATTATGCTTCTCAGTTTGGCATTAATATTTTTATGCGGAATGATACTTGGAAAAATATTCTCGCTCTTAAAACTCCCATCACTTTTAGGACTAATTATAACAGGTATAGTATTAGGACCATATTGTTTAAATTTATTAGATAACTCTATACTTTCAATATCAGCAGATTTAAGAGAATTGGCACTTATTATAATACTTACTCGTGCTGGGCTTAATCTTGATATAGAAGACTTAAAGAAAGTAGGGCGTCCTGCAATATTAATGTGCTTTGTGCCTGCAAGTTTTGAAATAATAGGAATGATTTTAATAGCTCCAAAACTTTTTGATATCAGTTTATTAGATGCTGCTTTAATGGGTTCTGTTGTAGCTGCTGTATCTCCTGCTGTACTTGTGCCGAAAATGCTTAAACTTATAGATGAAAAATATGGTACCAACAAAAGTATACCTCAACTACTTATGACTGGTGCTTCTGTTGATGATATATTTGTAATAGTGCTATTTACATCTTTTACTTCGCTTGTTAAGGGAGGAAATATATCTTACCTTGACTTTGTCAAAATACCTACTTCAATTATATTTGGACTTTTATTAGGTATTATTATAGGTTTTATATTATCAAAGTTCTTTACTAAATTCCATATAAGAGACAGTGCTAAAGTAGTTATAATATTAAGCATATCTTTTATACTTGTAAGCATAGAAACTTCAATATCTAATTTATTTGGAGGAGTTATAGGAATATCTGGACTTCTTGCTGTTATGAGTATAGGAGCATATCTTAAAAAATCAAAAGAAGAATTATCAAAAAGGCTTTCATTAAAATACTCAAAACTTTGGGTAGCTGCTGAAATTATTCTTTTTGTGTTAGTGGGTGCTGCGGTAAATATTAATTATGCTTTTAATGCTGGAGTTTTAGGAATTGTATTAATATTTGCTGTTTTAATATTTAGAATGTTAGGTGTTCTTGTATCATTAATAAAAACCAAACTCAATAAAAAAGAGAGAATATTTTCTATGATAGCATATTGCCCTAAAGCAACAGTTCAGGCTGCAATAGGTTCTATTCCTTTATCGTTTGGTTTGGCATCAGGAGAGATTATACTTGTAATAGCAGTACTTGCCATATTAATAACAGCACCGCTTGGAGCTTTTGCAATAGAAGTTTCTTACAAAAAGCTATTAGAACATGAATAGTATATAGCGAAAATTTATAATTTTTTATTGTTCTTTTTCCCGCAGCTCGCGGTGCGGACTTCGTCAAAAGAACCAAAAAATGCAAATACAAAGTTGGTATTAAATCATACTGATAAATGTAAGATAAACTATATTTTAGCTAAAAAAATAGCCTTTTTGCTTCTTTGTTGCAATACCATAGGTACTTCCTTCGGTCGCAAAAAGAAGTAGGGTCTTACCCTACGGGCACGCTTTGCAGGGTGCAAAGCCCCAGATATAAAACAAATTATATTTATTTAGGGATATTATTCACTGTCTTTTATTAATACCACTAAACCAGCTGCCTCAAGTAAAGAGACTATATATACTTTGTCATTATCTTTTATATCTATAGCCATATTGCAAACACCAAATATTGGCTCTGGAGCAGGACGTACAATTACTTCAATACCAGCATCTGATAATATTTTCTCTGCCTTTATTAAATCTCTTGGTGTTTTTAAATAACAAAAACTTTTAGTCATATATTAAAAATCCTATAATTTGTTTATAAGTACATCAGCTAAATATTCTAAATCTTCTTTTGTAGTATATGGTGAAAAAGAAAATCTTATAGCACCATTATTATTCTTGTAAAAATTATGAGCTAAAATTGCACAATGAAAACCATATCTGCATTCTATATTATAATCATCATATAACCTATGAGCAATTTCTGCCATATTTAAATCACTCTCTATAGAAAATAAAAAACCCTGTGAAGAAGGCTCTCTAGACCAAATTACTTTATATTTATTTGAGCTTTCTATTTTTTTTATAGTGTCTATCATATCATTTATTGTTATGTTCCATGATGGTCTGTTTTTTAATGCTGCTAAAAGCCCTATAATACCAACAGTATTAGGAGTTCCTGCCTCATATATTTCCGGCACACTGTAAGGCGTTTCAAAACCGTCCCCATAGCCTCCGCCAAAATATGAAGCTTTAAGTTTATTAGGCTCTTTCACATAAAAACCGCCTGTACCAGTAGGACCTAGTAAACCTTTATGACCTGTAAACACTAAATAATCTATATTCCAATCATCAGCAAATATATCACCAACTCCTATATACTGAGTAGCATCAACGAGTAGGGGAATGTCTTTAAGAGTTTCTTTTATCTCTTTTATTGGCTGTATAACTCCGCTAATATTGCTTTCCATATTAACTATAGCAAGTGATATTTTATCTTTTTTTACTATTTTAGATAAAGCTTCTATATCAATTTTTCCTCCGTCTTTTGAAGGAATTAATTGATATTCAACATTTTTGTTTTTATGCAAATGGTAAATAGGTCTAAGTACTGCATTATGCTCTAATGAAGAAATTAAAACTTTTGTATCATGCAAATCTAAACCTATTAATATATCATTAACAGCCCTTGTTGCCCCAGAAGTAAATACAATATTAGAATCATTTTTTGTACCTATAAACTTATTCGCTAAAAGTTCTCTGCATTCTTCTATTTTTTCAGTGGTGTATTTTCCTCTTTTGGTATTTACCCTTCCATAAGTGCCTCCGATATTAAGTAAAAAATTACTCATATCTTCAGCAACTTCTTTAGGTTTAGGAAAACTCGTTGTTGAGTTATCGAAATAATAATATTTGCTCATAAAAAATTATGCTCTTATTACAGCAGAAGCATTAGCCATAGCCTCTATTATACCAAGCATATTAGTTTGCTCTTCTACTTTTATTCCTTCCAATTCATAAAACTTAACGCAAGTTCCGCAGAAAAATATTTTTATTCCAGCATCTCTAAGCTCTTGCAACAAACTTTTATAAGGCTCATCAATACCTAAATAAACTCCGCCATTATAACAATATAAAGCCTCAGGTTTTGGATTAGCATCTTTTAAAGCTCCTAAAAATGCTTTTAATAATAATTCTCCAAGTTCATCGTTTCCCTGTCCCATAGCTTTTTTATCTACTACAGCAATTACAGGACCTGATGATTTTTCTTTAGCAGAGTCATTTTGTGATAATTCTTTGTTTTTTATTATTTTGAAATTCATTCCATTATTAGAATATGTTATTTTATTATTATTAAGAAAATCAGTTATATTATGGAATGCCACTTCATCATCAATGAGCACCTCAATCTCTTCGTTGAGACTAGCATTCATTAAAGCTGTTTTAGTTAATATTAAAGGTTTTGGGCAAGGAACGCCTCTTGCATCTACTGTTTTCATAAAAATACTCCTATTACTATATATATATTAATTTTTTTAATTATTATTTTTAGTATCTGTTGCTATACCTAGTTTTGTAAAACCAGCATTTTTTACACTATCTATTACAGATATTAAAACTTGAGTTCTAACATCTTCGTCAGACCTTATCTCAACAGGCTTAGCTAATTCGCCTTCAACTTTAGCTAAATTATTAAGATATCCATCTATATCATTTACCGCCTCTTCATTAACGTATATACTGCCTTCTTTAGATATAGTTATTATTATAGTTTCATTTTTTTCTTTTCCTACAGCTGAAGTAGACTTAGGTAAACTAATTTCTATTTGAGGAGTTTGCATGATTGTAGCTCCTATCATAAAAAATATTAGTAAATTAAATACTATATCCATCATAGGAGTTAAATCTATACCTTTTTTTATTGTAAACCTATGTCTAAACTTCATTGTATTATTCTCTTTATATTATTATTTAACTGTTATAACTCTTGTATTGCTTGAGAAATGCTCACCCTTATAAAGTAATGAAACTTTGTATTCTCCTTTACCATATTCTGCTTTAAATGTTTTGCTTATAACAGTGTTTCCTGCATCTGTAACATCATATATCACTTTGCCTATATAAGTTTTACCGTCATCTCCGAGTATTTGAGCCTTAGGGTCAGCCATTTCAACAGCTATCTTAAAATCTGTAAATGGTGCTTTATTTAATATTCTATATTGTACAGTAATATCATCACCATATTTTACTTCAGACTTAAAATTAACAGACTCAGCTATAATATTTGCTAAAGTTACAGTAGTATATACTCCAACACCTCTTTTTGAAGCTCCAACTCCCATAGCATTAAAATCTTTTGATAATATTACTTTTTTGTAGTCTGGTGTATTCATTAAATTTTTAACAATACTAGCAGCAGCATTTTTATCAGTTAGAGGTATAACATCTAACTTTGTAAAACTTTCTGTAATATTTCCAACCATTTCAGGATATAATTTTAATTGTCTTCCTTTAGAGTCAAGACCTTCTAAATCTGTATTACTAAAGAATTTATTTTTAGCCATATTATCACTATGATAAAGTGCTAAAGAATGTAATCTCTGATTGTTTGGAAGAGGAGGAAGTGATACCTTGCTTCTCTCTAAATTAATTAATCTAAATACTTCATCTTCAATAACATCTGCATGTAATGCAAAAGCTGATATTAATATAAAAATCATTACTAAACTAATTTTTTTCATCGTAGTTTATCTCCAATTTATTTTTCTGTTATAATAATAAAACTATTTTTTTATAATTTGTAAAAAATATAAATTACATAATAAATAAAAAAACATAATAGAGTAGGGTAGCAGAAAGTTTTTTTATTTAGTTTTTTTAGGTTTATTATTATCCTTTATCATATTAATAGCTATAGAAATTAATTCCTTAGCTTCTTTTTTAGTTTTTGCCTCAGCAATAATACGAACTATAGGTTCAGTGTTTGATGAGCGAACATGAAGCCAAGAGTCTTCTAAATCTATTTTTATTCCGTCTATAGTTGTAATTTTAGCTTTGTTGTATTTTTCTTTTATTTGCTTTAAGAAATTATTTTCGTCAATTTTTGAAACTTCTAATTTCTCTTTTACTATTTCATATTTTGGTATTTCATTAACTAATTCTTTTATAGTTTTTCCAGTAGTAGCCATTAATTCTAATATTAAAGCAATACCTAAAAGCGAATCTCTTCCAGGAGTTACAGCAGGCACTATTATACCTCCGTTTCCTTCGCCTCCAAAATATAATTTATTTTTCACAATATGAGAAGAAACATTTATCTCACCAATTTTTGTGCGGTCAACTGAATATCCTTTCTCTTTAGCTAAATCATCTATCATTCTAGAAGTAGATAAATTTACAGCAGCATTTCCTTTTCCAGATAACCATAAATATTTAGCACATAAAGCTAAAGTATACTCTTCGCTTATTATACTACCGTCATCTAATACTAAAGCAAGTCTGTCAGCATCAGGGTCTTGAGTGAATCCTATATTTACTTTGTTTTTCTTTACTAACTCAGATAAACTTTTCATGCTTGTAGCAGAAGGCTCAGCAACATGAGCAAATTTACCAGTATGTTCTTTATTTATAGAAACTTCTTTAACTCCTAATGCTTTAAGTAATGGAGGAGTAGCAAATAATCCTGTTCCATTAACATAATCACAAGCAACTTTAAAATTTGCTTTTTTAATCTTTTCAACATTTATAAATCTTAAAATACGTTTTATATGTTCTTCTATGGCATTATCTATTTTTTGATAAGTTCCTGTCTCTAATGCCTTAACAAATCTTTTAGCCTTTTTATCATAAAGCTTCATAAGTTCATTAACAGCCTTCTCATCTAGAAAATGTCCGCCTTTACCTATAAGCTTTAATGCATTCCATTCTATAGGATTATGACTTGCAGATATCATGATTCCGCCATGTATTTTTAGTTTTTCTACCATATATAAGGCAGTTGGTGTTGGTGTTATTCCTATATCTATTACATTTATTCCAGATGCCATTAATGTAGCTACAACAGCATTTAATATAGATTCTCCTGTTATTCTTGTATCTCTTGCTACTAAGATTTTTGCTTTCTTTGGAAAAAGAGATGCAAATGCAGAAGTATAATCTACTATAGTACTTATATCTAAACCATCTCCAATAATTCCTCTAATTCCTGATATACTTGTTTTTAAAGTTGGCATATTCTATTAAACTCCAATTTTATTATATTTTTTAATCAACTTTCTAAATATGATAATTTATGAATAATCTTTTGTCAATAATCTTTTGTAAAGTAAAATATTAAAAATATTATATATAATTAATAATAATTCCATATATAGCCGTATAAACTCTAATAAAAAAGCTAATATACTAGTTAACATAATATACATTATCGGAAGATATATTTTATCCTAAAATAAACTTCCACGCTATTAGAACCAATACCTAAAGCCAAAATCACCATAAAATCTAAAGAAATCACCAAAAGCCCAACCGCTGCTTTCCGGATACCAGCCAAATGTTGCAAACCCTCTAGTTCCTACTGATATAACATTTAATGCAGGAGTTAATTGCAAAAATATTTCCCAATCTTCTTTTACTATAAATGATACTCCAACTGGTATTCTAAAATCGGCTTCTATATTGACATACTTAGCTGCAAAATTAAAAATAGCTTCTACCCCAGGACCTAAATACAGCATTACATCAGAATCACCTAATTGTCCCAATCTAGTTGTATATCCCCACCAATCGGCACTGGCACTAAAACCAAACCAAGATGCACCTTTACTAGATATACCAATATTCAATATACCTCCAAACATAAAAGGTATTCCTTCAAACTTTCCTGTTACTCCTAATGAAGCTTGAAGAGGAAAACTAAATCTTAAAGAGAAGCCCAATGCTGAATCTGTCGGGAAATATGAAAATAATTTAGCACTAGATGTACTATAAATTAAAATAGTAAAAATTGAATATATTATTATCTTCTTAAACATAATTTAAATTTCATATAATTAATATAGTTAATTAGTATAATATATTATATTTTAAAGTAAATAGTATAATTAGTTTTTAATTTTTTTTAATCTACCCTACTAAAAAAAGATTTTTTTGTTTGGGCGCCATAGATATTGCACGTTTTTTAGTTTAAAAAAAGCAGGTATTCCTTATAATTT
>OARM01000059.1_pt1 | contig 65576 bp, 58 predicted proteins | sample 1475591 | NCBI WGS metagenome assembly OARM01 (sample SAMEA3360676, study PRJEB22359) | human gut metagenome | biome: ENVO:urban biome; feature: ENVO:human-associated habitat; material: ENVO:feces | place: Bangladesh | collected 2011
AAGAATTCTATGACTTTTGTACACAAGAATTAACTTTAGAGAAAGCAAATAAAAAGCTACAAAAATATAATCATTTTTGGAATTAGGCGAATGCCCGCAGATGCGTAAACGAATACACTCTGCTTTAAATTATGATACACCTATGCTATACTTTAAGAAATTAAGGAATTCCTAACTGCAATATGTCTGGCTCCTGTGCATATATATAATATATAATAATATAAAGGAGATAATATGGAAATAATAAAATATAATAAAAAATATCTTGAAGAGGCTATGTGTATATGGAATAATATTATAGAAGATGGTATTTATTTTCCTCAAATAGATGTTTTAAAAGATTTAGAAGAAGCAGATAAATATTTTTCTTCTCAAGATTATACTGGATTAGCGATAGAAGAAGAAAAAGTTTATGGCGTTTATATACTTCACCCTAATAATATAGGAAGGTGCGTACATATATGTAATGCTTCTTATGCTGTAGATAAAAATATTCGAGGTAAAGGGGTAGGGGAGGCATTAGTAAGAGATTGTATTAAACAGGGTGCTAAATTGGGTTATAAAATACTTCAGTTTAATGCTGTTGTATTGTCTAATGAAGCTGCTCATAGGTTATATAAAAAAATAGGCTTTAATGAAATAGGTATTGTAAAAAAGGCTATCTTAATAAAAATAATGAGTATGAGGATATAGTTCTTTATTATGTAGATTTATGATTAATTAAATAAGGAGTATATAATGGACTTTAAAAAAGTAAAAATTGAAGTATATATACCTGAAGAATATAGAGATAAATTGAGAGAGGCATTAAATGATATAGGAGTTTTGGGAGTTGGCAATTATGATAATGTAATGTCTGTAACAAAAGTAACTGGTTATTGGAGGCCTTTAAAAAATGCTAATCCTTTTGATGGAGAAGTTAATAAATTATCAAAGGCTAGTGAAGACAAGATAGAGTTTGCTACAGATATAAATAATGTTGAAAATGCTGTAAAAGTGATAAAAGAAGTTCACCCATATGAAGAGCCTGTTATAAATATTATACCATTAATAAATGATAGATTTAATTTGGATTTTTAGTTTAACTTTTAAAATATATAATTAATTACTACAATGAAAATTATAAAAACTATTTGGTTCTATTGATATCAAAATCTCCTCTTTCTCCTGTGAGTATATAGCCTATGTCTAACATATTTTTTCTAAGGCTCTCAACTCCTTCAGCTGATTCTGTACCTGTTGATATTTTATTGTTATAAAGCGAATATTTTTTTCTCACATCAAGAGGAGATAAATTTGGCATAACAACATTAGCTCCATAAAGTATTCCAAGCTCTCTTCCTCCTTCTTTAATAGTGCCTAAAGCAGTGGTGGCTGGTATTAAGGATAAAGGAAAAACTAAACGAAGTATTGCTATGAGTATTAAAGTTAATTCCAACTCTCCTTTTTTTTCTTTGGCAAAAGGTGTATCTTTATGAGGAAGAAAAGGCCCTATACCTATCATCTCAGGATTAATCTCTTGCATAAACATTAAATCATCAGCGATATTTTCTAAAGTTTGATAAGGACTTCCAACCATTATGCCTGTTCCTGTTTGATATCCTAATTTTTTTAAAGTTCTTAAGCATTCTTTTCTATTATCTAAACTCATATTTTTAGGGTGAAGTTTTGAGTAGTGTATATTGTCAGCTGTTTCATGTCTAAGTAAAAATCTGTCAGCTCCTTTTTCTTTTAAGACTTTATAATACTCTTTTTCTTTTTCGCCTATTGATAATGTTAAAGCAGAGTCAGGAAACTTAGTTTTTATTGCATCAACTATATTAGACATTATATTTATATTATAATAAGGGTCTTCTCCGCCTTGTAATACAAAAGTTCTAAAGCCTATTTTATAACCAATCTCGCAGCATGATAAAATATCTTCTTTAGTTAATCTATAGCGTTCAGCATTTTTGTTACTCTTTCTTATTCCGCAGTATATACAGTCATTCTTACAATAATTAGTAAACTCTATAAGCCCACGCATAAAAACATATTTGCCAAATACTCTGTCAGCTTTCTCTCTTGCCTTAATTCTTAAATATTCTTTTAAGTTTTTTACTTCTTTTTTTTCTTCATTATTTAAATTTTTGATATTGATATTATTGTCATATTCAAAAGAAGAGAGAAGAGTAAAAGCATCTTTTCTTGATATTTTTTCTTTTTTTTCTATTTTGTTAATAATATCTTTTGCTTTATTTATATTAATCAAGTTTATATTTCCTCTTAAAATTATTATATATATTGAACGCCATTAATTTTCGCTATAGTCATGCCATAATTAGTGATAGGCACATTCTGATCTTCGCATATTCTTATTCTATTTAAAATATGTTTTCTAGTACCCATGCATCCTCCGCAGTGTATCACCAAATCATATTTTGATAAATCATCTGGAAAGTCAGTTCCTGCTACATAATCTATATCAAACTCAAAACCGAATTTCTTTTTTAACAGATTAGGAATTTTTACTCTGCCTATATCTCCTTCAAGAGGTATATGAGTACAGCTTTCTGCTATTAATAGTTTGCTGTTTTTATTTAATTTATCTATAAACTCAGCACCTCTTTTGTATACTTCTTCATTTCCTTTGTAACGGGCAAAAAGAACTGAAAAAGAAGTAAGTAAACTCTCTTTTGGTTTCAATCTTTCTACTTCTTTAAACACTTGAGAATCTGTTATTATAACTTTAGGAGCTTTGCTTAATGCTTTTAATGCATTTTCAAATTTATCAAATGTAGAAGCAACAATTATAGCTTTATTGTCTAAAATATCTCTTATAGTTTGAACCTGCGGGAGAATGAGTCTACCTTTAGGAGCTTGAATATCCTGAGGCATAACGAGCATTACTATATCATATTCTTTTATTATATGTCCTGTTATACTTATCTCTTCTGTTTTTGGAATAGTTAATTTTATAGTGTCAATTAATAAATCTATATTAATTTTGTTACTAGCACTTATTGAAACTGTTTCTAAATCAAATACATCTTTTATATTTTGTTCTATTTGTTTGTAATCATTATTTAAATCTATTTTATTTAAAACTGCTACAACAGGTATCTCTAAACTTGTTAGTTCATTTTTCCATTTTAACTCAAGTAAATAATCATTAAAATTAGCATCAAAAACAAGCAAAGCAATATCAGCCGACTCCATTATTTTTTTAGTTCTATTTATTCTTAGTTCACCAAGTTCCCCCTCATCATCAAAGCCCGCAGTATCAACAATTGTGCATGCTCCTATTTTGTTTATTTCTATAGCTTTTTTAACAGGGTCGGTAGTAGTTCCTGCCGTATCTGAAACTATTGCAACATCTTGATTTGCAATTGCATTGATAATGCTAGATTTACCTACATTTCTTCTTCCAAATATTGCAATATGAGTTCTATTTGAATTTGGTGTATCATTCATACTGTTTTCCTATTATAAATAAATTAATTTATGCTTTTTAATATATAAAAATTTTTTAAGTTTATAATTTTTTTGTTGTTCTTTTTCCCGCAGCAAAAAGAACCAAAAAGTGCGAGTGTTTTAGCTTTATATTTTGGAATATATAAAATAATATCTATTTTTATATATACATAAAAAGCTATAGTTCATTAAATGCAGTCCTTTTGCTTCTTTGGGTCACGCCTCCGGCACTTCCTTCGGTCGCCCTGAAGGACTCCCTTTGGTCGCAAAAGAAGTGGGGTGCTACCCTAAGGGCACGCTTCGCAGGGGGCAAAGCCCTGCAAATTATTTTAAATTTAAGAAATATATTTTTTACAAAATATATTTACTCCAGTATAATAAAAAATCTAAATCAATTTAAAAGAATAATCCTAAATTAAAACTTAAAATCTCTCTTTCCTTCGTCTATTCCTTTTAAAGCTTCCACCAATTTAGCTTTAACTTTTTCATTAGGTATACGTTCTATTTCATTATTCATAACTTTGTCTATTGATTTTTTAGTCTCTTCTTTGGCATAATCATTCTCATATTCTTTCAAAGTTATTATAGCATTAGCCTGACAGAAATTTTTTATTTGTCCGCTTTTAGCAAATGACATAAACCTGTCGCCAGTCCTACCTTCTCTGTAACAAGCTGTACAAAAGCTTGGAAGATAATCTATATCACAAAGCCATTTTATAATATCATCAAGTGAACGGTTGTCAGAAATTTCAAATTGTTTAGAGTTTTCTTCCTCTTCTTCAACATATCCGCCCACGCTTGTTCTTGAGCCTCCGCTTATCTGTGAAACTCCAACTTCTAAAGCTTCCTCTCTTGATTTTTGGCTTTCTCTTGTAGAAACTATTATTCCAGTATAAGGAACAGCAATTCTTAAAACAGCAACAATCTTTTTGAATAAACTGTCTGTTATAGCATTAGGGAAGCTCTTCACATCAACATCATCAGCAGGTCTTATTCTCGGAACACTTATTGTATGAGGTCCGCACCCGAAAGTCTCTTCCAAATGTTTGGCATGATAAAGCATAGCAGTAAAATCATATTTATAATTGTAAAGCCCAAATAATACTCCTATACCAACATCATCAATACCGCCTTCCATAGCTCTGTCCATTGCTTCGGTATGATATTCATAATTGCTTTTTGGACCGCTTGGGTGAACTTTCTCATAGGTTGGTTTATGATAAGTTTCTTGAAATAATACATAAGTACCAATGCCGGCATCTTTTAATTTTCTGTAATTTTCTACTGTAGTAGCTGCAATGTTAACATTAACTCTTCTAATTGCACCGTTTTTGTGTTTAATGCTGTATATTGTTTTTATTGATTCAAGTAAATATTCCATGCTTGCATAGTCTGGGTCTTCTCCTGTTTCTAATGCAAGCCTTTTATGTCCCATATTCTGCAATGCTATCACTTCTGCTCTAATCTCATCTTGAGTTAATTGCTTTCTTGCCATATGTTTGTTTTTAGCATGATAAGGACAGTAAACGCATCCATTAATACAATAATTTGATAAATAAAGCGGAGCAAATAATACAATTCTCTTTCCATATATTTCTAATTTTATTTTCTTTGCTATTTCAAACATTTCATTTTCTATTTTCTTGTCATCGCAAAGAAGTAAAGCCAATGCTTCGTTAGGTTCAAGACCTTTCATTTCATTAGCTTTGTTTAGTATATCTCTTATATTGTAATTACCGCTTTCAACTTGAGATATTGTTTTTAATATTTCTTCATCGTTAATAAATTCGTTTGCATTTTTTGATTTTGAATCGTACTTAAATAAAGTTTCAGAAGACATAATATAAACTCCTAATAATTAAACTGCTTATTATCTTTTGTTTGCATAAAGTGCTTTTGCAGAAACACCTTCAAGCATACCTAGTTTACCAGTTAAACTATTAATTTTATCATTAGGAGCATTTAAGACTATGCTGATTATATTTATATTCTCTTCTCTATAAGGAATTCCCATTCTTCCTATAATAAAGTCGCTGTATTCATGCAAAACTTCATTTACCTTTGAAACATTATTAGTATTTTCAATTATTATACCTATAACAGCAATTCTATTATTTTCCATAAATTAGATAATATAAAACTTAAAATATTCCTTCATGATAAACATTAATAGTTACTCATTTAGGTATTATTATGATATCAATTATTTTTTATTTGTAAATAATATTTTTGAATTTTTTTATTATATATAAAAATTAAATAAATATAGTTTTTAATATAATAAAAAACTTATTACTAATATTAAATTGACTTTAATATATATAAAGTGTATACTGTTTATAATAATACTTTACAAAGTTATTTTTTGTTTAATTGATGTTAGGAGGAAATATGGCAAAACTAAATAAAATAATTATATCTTTTTTAATCTTTTTATTTGTTATATCATGTTCAAATGGTAATAAGAAAGAAGAAGGAATATCGATATTTATAAACACTGGTCCTGAACCAAACACTATAGACCCTAGTATAAATGTAACATCAGATGCAGTATTTTATTTAACTCATACATTTGAGGGATTAGTAGAAAAAGATGATAATGGTAAATTGATACCAGGAGTTGCAGAAAGCTGGGAAGTAAGTGATGACGGACTTATATATACATTTAAACTTAGAACGAATGCAAAATGGACTGATGGTAAAATAGTTACAGCAAATGATTTTGTTTATTCTTGGCAGAGAGTAGTAGACCCTGCAACAGGAAGCCAATATGGATATCAGCATGAACCTGTAAAAAATGCAAAAGCTATAACAGCTGGAAATATGCCAAAAGAAAGTTTAGGCGTAAAAGCAATAGATGATTTTACATTGGAAGTTCAATTAGAAGCACCTGCTGCATATTTTTTAGAGCTTTTAAGCTTTCCTACTTTCTATCCTTTGAGAAAAGATATCATTGAAAAATATGGTGATCAATGGACTTTAAATGCAGAAAGTTATATAGGAAATGGAGCTTTTAAGCTTGTAGAGAGAAATAGAGATGAAAGTCTTATAATGGTAAAAAATACAAACTATTGGAATATAGATACTATTATACCTGATAAAATAACATTTGTTCTTATGGAAAATGAGACTGCTTCTGTAGCTGGTGTCAAAGCAGGAAGTTTGCATTTTGCTAGGTCATTTCCTAGACAAGATATACAAACATTAAATGATGAAGGACTCATAGTAATTAAACCTAGAATATCATCATATTATTATTGTTTGAATTTAACAAATGATATATTAAAAGATGTAAGAGTAAGAAGAGCATTATCTCTTGCAATTGACAGAAACTATATAGTTGAGCAAATAACAAGAGGCGGAGAAAAACCTGCTGGTGCTTTAGTTCCTTATGGTATATCAGATTATGAAGGTGATTTTAGAGAAAATGGCGGTGAATATATAGATGTAAGCAAAGAAGCATATAAATCTAATGTAGAAGAAGCTAAAAGGTTAATGGCTGAGGCTGGATATCCTAATGGTGAAGGTTTTCCTGTTATGGAGTTTAAGGCAGACCCTGGACTTCATGTAAAAATATTTGAAGCTGTTCAGCAAATGTGGAAAGAAAATTTAGGCATTGATGTTAGTTTAACACAAGAGGAGTGGGCTGTATTTTTACAAACTAGATATGATAGAAATATAACAATGGCAAGAGGGGGATGGAACGGAGATTTTAACGATCCTATTAACTTTATGACTTTATGTGTTAGTTATTCTCCAAACAATTATAGTGTTTACAGCAATAAAGCTTATGATGATATGATAAATGAAGTTATGCTTTCAGGAGATCAAAAATTTAGAATGGAGACTATGCATAAGGCAGAAGAGATGCTCATGAAAGAGGAGGCTATAATACCAATATATTTCTATACAGAACCTCTTTTGGTATCTCCAAAACTTAAAGGTGTATATTATGACTCTTTGGGTTTCCACAGATTCCATCACTGTTATTTAGAATAGTTTTAATAATTTGTAAATGATATTAGGCTTGGATTTTAATAATAAATTCGAGCCTATTTTTATATATACTAAAAAAGCCAATAGCTTAATATTAAATTAAACTATTGGCTATATTTCTAAGAAAAATTATTAACTAAATTATTTGCTTAATCTAGCTCTTAATTCTTCTAATTGTTTTTTAAGTCTTTCTGGTAATCTTGAACCAAATTTAGCATAATGAGCTTCAATCTGATTAGCTTGATCTTTCCAAGCTTCAACATCTACTCTCATAAGCTCTTTGAAATCAGCTTCAGGAATATCTAAACCTTTAAGGTCTAAATCGCCGTCTTTAGGCATTTTACCTATAGGAGTGTCAACAGCATCAATTTTACCTTCAACTCTTTCACACATCCATTTTAATACTCTTGAGTTATCACCAAATCCAGGCCATAACCATTTACCGTCAGCATCTTTTCTAAACCAGTTTACATAGAAGATTCTAGGAGCTTTATCGCCTAATTTATCTCCCATTTCAAGCCAGTGGTTCATATAATCACCCATGTTGTAGCCAGCAAATGGAAGCATAGCAAATGGGTCAAATCTTAATTGACCAGCAGCACCAATGTTAGCAGCAGTAGTTTCACTAGCAGCAGTAGAACCCATAAATACACCATGATCCCAGCTGTAAGATTCATGTACTAATGGCATAACAGAAGCTCTTCTTCCGCCGAAGATAAATATATCTATAGGTACACCTTTAGGGTCTTCCCAGTCTTTACATATAACAGGACATTGTCTAGCAGGAGCAGTAAATCTAGCATTAGGGTGAGCACCTTTCTCTCCGCTTTCTGGAGTCCAGTCATTACCTTTCCAATCTTTACCATGTTTAGGAGCAGGTCCCATACCTTCCCACCATACATCACCGTCATCTGTTTCTACACAGTTAGTGAATATAGTGTTTTCTTTTATAGAATCCATAGCCATAGGGTTAGAATCATAAGAAGTACCAGGAGCTACACCAAAGAAACCAGCTTCTGGGTTAATAGCATAAAGTCTGCCGTCTTCAGGATTAATTTTCATCCAAGCAATATCATCACCTATAGTTTCACATTTCCAACCAGGAATTGTAGGCTGTAACATAGCAAGGTTAGTTTTACCGCAAGCACTTGGGAAAGCAGCAGCAATGTGGAATCTTTTACCTTCAGGATTAGTTAGGCGTAAGATAAGCATATGTTCTGCCATCCAACCTTCTCTTCTAGCCATAGCAGAAGCGATACGTAAAGCAAAACATTTTTTACCAAGTAAAGCGTTTCCGCCGTAACCTGAACCATAAGACCAGATTAAGTTTTCATCAGGGAAATGAGAAATATATTTTTTCTCTATTGGTGCACAAGGCCATTTAGTGTCTTTTTCACCGTCAGCAAGCGGAGCACCTACAGAGTGTAAACAAGGTATAAACTCACCATCAGAACCTAATACATCTAATACTTTAGTACCAACTCTAGTCATTATATGCATGTTACATACAACATAAGCACTGTCAGTAAGCTCAACACCAATTTTAGCTATAGGAGAACCAACAGGACCCATAGAGAAAGGAATAACATACATAGTTCTATTTTTCATTGAACCTTTGTATAAACCTTTCATAGTGCTTTTTAATTCGTCCGGAGACATCCAGTGATTAGTAGGACCTGCATCTTCTTTATTAGGATAACTAATAAAAGTTCTGTCCTCAACACGAGCCACATCAGAAGGGTCGCTTCTAAAAGAATGGCTATGCGGTCTTTTAGTTAATGGATGAGCTAGTCCTAAATCAACAAGCCCTTGCATACATCTATCATATTCTTCTTTACTTCCATCGCAAACATATATATCTTTAGGTCCGCACATATCAGCTATTTCTTTTATCCAAGCTTTAAGCTTTTCATGTTTTAAATCTTCAAGCCTCATTAATTATACTCCTTAAAAAAATTGCTGCATTTATTATACAATAAAATCAATTTTTAGTAAATAATTTAATAATATAAATTTAAAATAAAAAAAAAAGAGAGCATAACACTCTCTTTTTATTCTATTTGATTAAATAGTTAATTATAATCCTTCATATGTGTACTCACCACCAGACAATGAATGCAAACTCACTCTTCTAAACATAATATTGAAATATGTTCCTGGATAATCTATAGTAGCTCCATAACTCTCTTCTATAGCAGTTCCAATAGTTCCGTCTTTGAATATTACCATACTTTGTTTGAAAGAACCTAAACTTATTCCCTCATTACCAACTAGATTAGTTATTAATTTCCAATTAGCTCCTTCATCTTCACTTATAGAAAAAGCCATTGGGTTAGGAATGTCAAATGTGGCTCCGCCTACACCTGGATTAGTATATCTACGTTCTGGTCCAGAGTGTAATAATAATATACCATCTCTAGATTGACCATCATAAGTATATTTTATTCTTCCGCCAGAAACTGTTCCTCCGCTATTTTCTGGAAGACCATTTACTGTAAAAGAGTTTATTGTGCCATTAATATTATCAGCTAAATACCAAGCTAATACTCCTTTACCATTATAATCATTTTTACCCGTATTTTTTACAGCAGCCATTAATAATTTACCATCTCTTCTCTCTGCTATTATTCTTGCAAATCTATGGGAGTTTCCACCATAAGTTAATGTTGCTCCTATTTTCCAATTTTCTCCATTGTCTGTAGAATATAGTATAGCAGCACCAACAGGGGTATTTTTATCTCCACTTTTTGAATACCTGTATTCTATGGTACAAGCTAAAGTTCCATTACCTAAAACAATTCCAGTACCTGGTGCTGTATAATATCTATCATAACCTTTATTAGATAAATCACTAAATATTTCTTGAGGTAAATCTTTCCATTTAGTCCAAGTATTTCCATTATTTGAGCTAATACTTAATGATATTTTAGAAACATCTGTTGCTTGTCCAGCTCCAAAACCAACACCGCCTACCGCAAGCACAACTATATTTCCATCTCTAGTAACAAAAGCTATAGGAGAGGCATGGGAATCTAAACTACTAATAGCTCCTCCGCCTACAGTTCTCTCTATTTGAAATATATCTGTTGTTGTAGATATTTTTACCATTATATCTATTGTTCCATTAAGACCATTATCAAGCCCTATAATATCAGCAGTAGGGTTTGATCTTTTTTCATAGATTGCTAAAACATAATTTGCTGGGGTGGCAACAATAGCAGGGGATGTATATTGATTAAACTGTGAAGCATAGGCAACAACGGTATATTTATTCATATTAGCCTGATCTTTTGGAGATACCATCCATTGCAAATCTTTCTTTATATTAAAGCTAGAATAATAGTAGTCTGTACCGCAACTTAAAAATATAAAAACAAATATTAATAAATATTTTTTTTTCATTACAAACCCCAAACAAAACTTTATATTTAAAATATACCAAATATATCAATATTGTCAAGCAATTATTTAATAATTACATTAAAAAAGGGATATGCTTTTTGCATACCCCTTTTTTGATTTTATATTTTCAAATTAGTTAATTCCAAGTTTAGTAGCAAGGAACTTTTGAGTAAATCTTTTGAATACAACATTATATACTCTTTCACTTCCGCCTTGCTCAGTAGCCATAATTATAGTACCATCACCTAAAACATCCATAGAAGAAGATTTAGCAAGAGCAGTAGTATCTTGAGGATAACCTATAACAGTATAAGCTTTACCAGTTGAAGTAAAACCATCGTTTAAAGCATACATTGTTATAGTATCGTTTCTTGTTTTAACATGTGCAAACAATTTTTGTTGTCTAGTACCTTTTTCATTATATTTATAAGTACTAGGATTATAAGAAGTAGCACCTTGCCAATTTAAGACATTTAAATAAGCAGGAGAACCTTCAGAACCAGGTATTCCATTATCTTTAGGTTGTTGACCTCCTACTGCGTAACCTATATTATTATTTACAGGGTTAGACCAAGGGTTTCCAACTGCTATATATTCAATGTCACTAGCACTAGCAGCATTATCTTTAGCACCTATAACACGGCTTTCTTTATGTGTACTAAAATTACCTTTTACATCATTGAATTTAATTGCAGAACCACTTATTACTGACCAATTAACTTTATTATCACCAGTTGGTTTTGTTCCTTTAACAATAATATTACCCATAAGTTCTTTAGGAGTACCACCATTACCTTGATCTGATACTGTTACAGCAAAATACATATTTCCTTGAGTATCAACAATACCTTTTCCAGAATGTACAGCAAATTGTTTACCATCTGTAGTATTAAAAGTACTACTAGCAGTATTAATTTCAGTTGTTATTGTTGTAGTCATATCAGCCCATGTTGACCATTGGAAACTTCCAGTATCTTCAGTATATGTACCTACTGTGTACATTAATTTAGATACTTGATCAGATCCTCTCTGAGTATAGACCTTATCTATTCTACTTAAACCAACACCTGCAGAAGCTACTACTACAACAGTTTTATTATCAACTCTAAATACTACTGGAGCAGCAACAGCGTCTTTTGGAGCAGTTACTGCTGTAGTACGACCAACTAAGTTTACACCTTTCCAACTTTTACCACTATCTACACTTATAGCACTAACAATATCAGCAGCTGTACTACCATCTAGAGCTATATCGTTATCAGCTCCCAAAGATTTATATCTTTTTTCTGTAAAAACAGCAACATGGTTTCCTTTCTCACCTAATACTACTATAACTGGGTTACGATAATAAGCTTGACCACCAACACTTTGTAAACCATCTATTTTGTCATTTTTGATAGGTGCTTCTGAATTTGAGTCTAACCAACCTTGATCTGGAGCAAGTCCATCATCTGTAGTTGGACTATTATCTGTTCCATTATCACCAGGTCCTGGGCCGTTTATGTCACCAGCTCCATTTTTCTTACAGCTTGCAAACACTAAGCTTAAAGCCATAAGTAAAGATAATAAATAAATAAATATCTTTTTACTCATATAAATCTCCTTATATAAAATTTTATTGCTTATTTATTAAAATAAAAAATTGTATTAAACTCTTATGAGCGGAAAAGCTTTATACAATTTATTATTTCCAAAAGAACATATTATATAGAACTTTTTTCACTCTCTATATATAATATATTAAAATAAAATACAAAGTCAAGTAAAAATTTACAAATTATTTACTTGGAATTTCGGTAAAAAATAACTTATTTATTAGTTTTACCTTAAAAATCTAAAGGATAATTATACTCATTTTAATTTTTTTATCAAGTGTCTTTATAAAATATAATTGTTAATTAATTCTTTACTTTTTTATTTTTATTTAATATCTTTTTTTATATAGAATAAGATTTTATGCAGTTAACATATACAAATTAACATAATTATAGATTATTTATTTTTACATCTTTTTACTTTTTCATATATAATCCTTTATAATTATAATCCTTCATATCTGTATTTGCCGCCTGATATAGCATTTAAACTAAATCTCCTGTAAACAAGTCTGAATCCAGTATCTGCACCGCCTGATGTATTTATAACATAGTTCCCGTTTTCAGATACAGCTGCTATTGTTCCGTCTTTTAATACTCTCATACTCTGCCTAAAAGAAGTCTTACTGTCATAATCATCATAAATATAATTTTTTCCGTTAAATTTAAGAGGGTAAAATATATTTGTTACAATTTCCCAATTTTGCCCGTCATTAAAACTTATATATAAAGCATTTGCATTTTTTACAGTATTAGTAACAGCGTTAGGGTTTATTGTTTCACGGTTAGTATAAGAATGAAGCAGTATAATAGCTTCTTTAGAATATCCGCCCGCAGCCAATGTTATTTTTCCGCCTGCTGTGCTTCCGCAGTTATGCGGCGGCAAGCCCGCAGGACTGAAGCCTGTTATATTTCCCTCTAAAGAATCTGCTAAAAACCAAGCCAAATCAGCCTGTTTATTATAATCATTATCGCTGTTTTCAGCGGCAGCTATAAGCAGTTTACCGTCTTTTCTTTCGGCTATTATTTTTGCAAATCTATGATTTTGATAAGTTGTTTTTGCTCCTATTTTCCAATTAGTTCCGTTATCTGTAGAATAAAGAATAGCGAAGCCTTCTGCATTTTTCCCGCCTTTCTTTTTATAATCTATGATACAGGCTAAAGTGCCGTTACGCAAAGTAATTCCGCTGTCAGGGCTTGTATAAAATCTGTTATATTTATCATCTAAAAGAGGTTTAAATATATTAGTATCTAAATCTTCCCATTCAGTCCACTCTGTGTATTCGGTTTTAGGTATGCTTACCGATTTTGATATTACAGAAGGCGTATCATCTTTTGAATCGGCAAAACCGTTTCCGCCTACAGCAAGTACAATAACTTCTGAATTATTATTTACATTATTTACAAAGGCAATAGGAGAGCCGTGAGATTCAAGACTGCTTCCTCCTACAAGCTGCGTAAGATAAATAAAATTTTCAGCATTTTTAGAAACAGCCGCATAAACATCTGTTCTCTTTGATGAGTCTCCGTTTACGCCTATAATATTAACATCAGCATTATTGTTTCTTTTTTCATATAAAAATAATATATAGTTATCAGGAGTTGCAATTATAGAAGGTGAGTTAAACCTAAAGTCTCCTGTTCCTAAAACAGTTGATTTGTAATTAAGACTGCCTTGCTGTGATGGGCTTAGCATCCATTGTAGGTCTATATTTCTTATACGAAAACTTGAATAAAACAAATCTGTACCGCATCCAAACAATAGAAAAGCAGATATCATTAAAATTACAATTTTTTTCATCATCAAATAAACCCTTATAATAAGAAGGACACATAGCAAATGTATCCTTCTTCTATTAAACTATTATCCGTCAATTATTTTGTCTGATTAGCTATATAAGCCTGACTGAATCTGCTGAAGTAAATATAGAACGGTCTTGTAGCAGCATCTGTAACTTTACCGCCTTCAGCAATCATTACTATAGTACCGTCTTTTAATACATCCATAGAAGATGATTTAGCATTTGCTTCATAAGCACCGCCGAGAGCAAAATTACCGCTTGTCTGATTCGCAAAATTTTCATCAACCAATCTTATAGCTAAGTTTTGTTCAGTAGCCAAAACATGAGAAAGTATAGCCTGCTTAGTACCGCTGTTAGTAGCATAATTACTAGGGTCATATGATGTTGCACCTTGCCAATTATTAACAACTAAAGTACCTGCAGAACCGTCACTTCCTACTATATTAGCTGAACTAATAGAATTAGCACCTTTGCCTTGGCTTATTCTTACTCTATCAGAGCTTACTGCTAAATAAACATAATCAGAGTCACTTGTTCCTTTCGGTATGCGGGTTTCTTTTACAACTCCGCCGTTATAAGGCATATCTACCTTATTACCTTTTTGTGTCCAAGTAACACTATCTCCGCTAACTGTTCCTGTATAAAGCACATAACCAAATTTACTTGGGTTTTGAGTATAATCAGCTAATGTAACAGGAAGAAGAATTTTTCCGTCATCTGCAATAGTTCCTCTTGCTGAATGTGTGCCGAATTGTGTATATCCATATTTATTATCAAATGTAATGTCTTGCCATTTGCCGAATTCTCCGACAGTATCACCTGTGATAGTTGCTACAGAATATTGTAATTTTGAAACTTTATCACTTCCGTTATAAACACCGCTTGATAAGCCTATGCCTGCTGAAGCTACTACTACAATTTTATTATTTGTTTTATCATAAAAAACTATAGGAGCGCCGTGAGCGTCTGCTGCGCCTGAAGATGCTGCCCCTCCTACAAATTTAGGCTCTCCCATACCAGTAGTGCTGAAGCTTATTCCTGAATCTTTGCTTTGTACATAAGCTATGCTTACAGCATTCTCGCCTGTTAAAGCTACATCGTTGCCTGCGCCTGCTGTTTGGTATCTTATTTCATAAAATACAACTACAGTACTGCCGCCTACTACAGTAATTACAGGGTTACGCATATAGTTTCCGTTTTCATATTTAGCAACTTCTGTAGACTGCTGTATAGGTTTTTCCTTATACTCATCCAATTTGGTTTGAGTATCAAATAATCCTGTATCGCCTAAATTTGAAGGCGGTTTAACTTCATCTTCTTTAGTAGGGCCTTCTCCTGTTGGAGCTGTTGATGCTTTCTTACAGCCTGCAAACACTAAGCTTAAAGCCATAAGTAAAGATAATAAATAAATAATTTTTTTGCTCATATAAACTCCTTATAAAATTTTTTGTTTATTTATTAAAATAAAAAACTGTATTTAAGCAGCCTATTATTTACAAATGCTAAAGCTATGTAAATATTTATTCTATATATTTATGATAAAAAAAAAAAAAAAAAGTCAAGTAAAATTCTCATTTTTTCATATAAAATTATAAAAAAAATATTTCATAATTTTATATGAAAATATCACGCCGCGTTGCCGCCTGCAGCAGCCGATAAATTAGCTTATGTTTTGTATTATATTGAAGGTTTAATGATTTCTAGTTAATTATTATTTCAATTAATAGAATATTATTTTTTACTTTACTTTACTTTTTTATATAATATAGTATATTTCCTTATATGAGGGTTTTTAATATGAAGAAATTTTTAAAAATATCATTGCTTGTTTTTTCCTGCTTTTTTTTGATGTCTTGTAATCAAGTATTTAAAAATAGATTTAATCTAAACCGTGCATACAACCTCTATGAGAAAGGTAAAAATGCAGATGATGATAAAGCTCTTCTCGATGTTACAGACACTTATAATGATATAATTAATCAGAAAATTTATGCACAAGATAGGCTAGGAGCAGTATATAGAGTTTTGGCAGAAAGAAGCCTAGCAAAAAAACAATATGCTTACTCTGCAAAATATTTTACAGAAGCTTTAAAAATTCTTCCTAATAGCCCATACTTGCGTTATGGTTTAGGATTATCATATGCCAACCTTGCAGAAAGTGCTGACAATGAAACACAAAAAACAAACTTTTTGGCACGTGCAGAAAGTAATATACAATTTGCTATAAATAAAGACCCAAACAACCCAAACTACTATGCAGCACTATCATCACTTAGAGGCATACAGCAAAATTACTACGAAGAAGCATTAGGTCTAATAAATAAATCTTTAGAAACAGACCCTAATAATATAGATTATTTGTTTATACTTGCACGTATACAATACAGTTTAGGAAACGGCAAAGAGTCTATTGAAGCCTATAGAAAAATAGTCTCTTTAGCAAAAGAAAACAATATAAAGCAAACGGCTTTAAATAATATAAATCAAATAATTAATCAAATGAATTAGAGTTAGATTTACGGAGAACAAGTTAAAATGCATAGTGATAAAAATACATATCTAATAGCCTTGAATCAGATTGACAAAGTAGGCGATAAAAGAATATCAGAACTAATTAATCATTATGACTCCGTAGAAAATATTTTTGAAGACAAAGAAGAGAATATAAAATTGCTGCTAGAAAAAAAGTTCAAATCACAAATAGGCAATTTTAATAAAAATGAAATATTAGATAAAGCTAACGATATAATAGAAAAATCAAAAAGTTACGGAATAGGTATATTAAGTTTATTTGATGAAGAATATCCATTTAACTTAAAGCAAATAGATAATCCTCCATATATACTTTATTATAAAGGCGATTTAAAAAAGTTAAGAAGAAACTCTATAGCAGTGGTAGGCACAAGATTTCCTACAGATAAAAGTTCTAAATATGCTTTTGATATATCTTCAAAGCTATCAGCATTAAATATTTCTGTAGTATCAGGTATGGCTAAGGGAGTGGATAAAGAGGCACATATTGGAGCTATAAGTTCTGGAGCAAACACTGTGGCAGTATTAGGGTGCGGAATAGACAATGTTTATCCTTCAGAGAATTTAAAGGTTTATAATAAATTAATAGAAAAAGGGCTTATAATAAGCGAGTTTGAAGTAGGAAGAAAACCAGATAAAACTAATTTCCCAAGAAGAAACAGAATAATATCAGGGCTTTCCTATGCTGTTATTATGGTTGAGGCGTCTAGTAAATCTGGTGCTTTAATAACTGTAGATTTTGCTCTCAATCAAGGCAGAGATGTTTATATAGCTCCATACGATGAAAAATTAAAGGGGTATTACGGCAATCATAAGCTTTATAAAGACGGTGCTAAAATAGCTTATAATATATTAGACATACTAGAAGATTTTGATGATATATTTTCTAATGATGAAGATTATGTTAAAATGAAGCTTAAATATTTTGAAGGCGGAAATATTAATAAAACTACAGAAGTTAAAAAAGTTAATGATTTGAAAAAAAATAATAAGGTTTTAAAGCAAGAAAAGAAATTAGATAATAAAAAGCAAAATAAAAAAGCGAGTATTATAAAACCTGATTTACAAGATGACGAAGCTTTTATTTATGATATAATAAGTAAAGTTGAAAAAATACACATAGACGATATAATAGAAAAAACTAACATGAAAGTTCAGAGTGTAACATCTTTGCTTATGCAATTAGAGATTAATGGTTTTATAAAGCAGTTATCTGGAAAATATTATAGTATAGAGAAATAAAATTTAAGGATATAAAAAATGGCTACAAAAACTAAAGAAAAGAAAACTACTAAAAAGAAATTAGTAATAGTTGAGTCGCCTGCTAAGGCAAAAACTATAAATAGATATTTAGGGTCAGATTATGTAGTATTATCATCAATGGGGCATTTAATAGATTTGCCAAGAAGCAGACTAGCTATAGATGTAGACAATGGTTTTGAGCCTGAATATATTACAATAAGAGGAAGAGCTAAGATATTAAATGATCTTAAAAAAGAGGCAAAGAAATCTGAAGAGGTGTTGCTTGCAGCCGATGATGATAGGGAAGGGGAGAGTATTGCTTGGCATATAGGAAATAAAATAAGAAGCGTTAATTCTGCTGTACCTATAAAAAGAATAGTTTTTCATGAGATTACAAAAGATGCACTTAAAGAAGCCATTGATAAACCTAGAGATATAGACATAGCAAAAGTAAATGCACAAAAAGCAAGAAGGGTATTAGACAGACTTATTGGTTATAATTTAAGCCCTTTGCTTTGGGAGAAGATAAAAAGAGGCCTTTCTGCAGGAAGAGTACAGAATGTCGCTTTGCTTATAATTTGTAATAGAGAAGATGAAATAGAAACATTTGTTCCTGTAGAATATTGGACTTTTGGAGTATTTTTAAAACATAAAAATAAAGAGTTTTTAGCAGAGCTTCAAAAATACAAAGGTGAAAAACCTGATTTAAAAACAAAAGAAGATGTTGATGCTATAATGGAGCATTTAAAAGATAAAACCTATACAGTATCAAGTATAGAGATAAAAGACAGATTAAGAAATCCAACAGCTCCATATACTACAAGTAAATTACAGCAAGCAGCAAGTACATCTTTAGGCTATAACTCATCAAAGACAATGCAAATAGCACAAACACTCTATGAAGGAGTTTCTATAGCAGGAGAGGCTACAGGACTTATAACATATATGCGTACCGATAGTGTGAGAATATCTCCAGTAGCACAAGAGCAGGCGAGGGATTTTATACAAAAAGAATATGGAAGTAATTATTTACCTCCAGAGCCTCCAAACTATTCTGTAAAAAAGAATGCACAAGATGCTCACGAAGCTATAAGACCTACTAATGTATTTTTAACACCAGATAGTATTAAAGAATATTTAAAACCTGAACAATATAAACTTTATAAGCTTATATGGGAGAGATTTGTATCTTCTCAAATGCTTCCTGCAAAAATGAAAAATACAAGAGCAGTAATTGTTGCAGGCGATTGTGAGTTTGCTGTTTCATCATCAAAAATAGAGTTTGACGGATTTATGAAAGTGCTTACTATAGACAAAGAAGATAAAGAAAAGGCCTCAAAAATGCCTAGTTTGTCAAATGGTGAGGTATGCGATTTTGTAGAGCATAATCCTCAGCAGCACTTTACAACACCTCCTCCAAGATATACAGATGCTTCATTAGTAAAAATACTTGAAGAATCAGGAATAGGAAGACCTTCTACTTATGCTCCTACAATAAAAACAATTATATCAAGACATTATGTACAGAGAAAAGGTAAACAGCTTGTACCAACAGAGCTTGGAAAACTTGTTAATGAACTTATAAGCGAAAATTTCCCAGAACTTGTAAATATTAACTTTACTGCCGAGATGGAAAGTAAACTTGATAAAATAGAAGACGATAATGTAGAATGGAATAATATATTAAAAGAGTTCTATCCTCATTTTTTGGATACGCTCAAAACTGCTACAGAAAATATTCACAATATGAAAGATTTCTTTAATGAAGAGACTGATTTTGTATGTGAGAAATGCGGCAAGAAGATGATTAAACGTTTAGGAAGATACGGATATTTTATTGCTTGTTCTGGTTTTCCTGAATGTAAAAATACTAAGGGTATATCTTTTGGTATTTGTCCTAAATGCGGAGGCGACATTACATTAAAGCGTTCTAAGAGGGGAAGAGAGTTTTATGGTTGTTCCAATTATCCTAAATGCGATTTTGTAAGTTGGGATAAACCTTTGCTTGAGCCTTGTCCTAAATGTAATGGGCTTATGGTAGAGAAGAATATTAAAAACAAAGGATTGTTTAAAGTTTGTATCAAGGAAGATTGTGGTTATTCAGAGGAAATAAAAGAAGAATAATATTATTTTTTGTATTAGCTCTATTTAATACTTGCTTTTTATACTCTCAGAATAATGATAAAATAAAATTAAACAATTTAAATATTACAGCAGAAGAATTAAAAAAAGCTTTTAATCCAGCAAAAAGTAAATTTGATTCTAAAGGTATTACAACAATAATAATAGACCCAGGGCATGGCGGAAGAGACCCTGGTTCTATTGGTGTTGGAAAGATATATGAAAAAGATATAGTTTTGTCATTTTCTCTAGAACTAAAAAAAGAATTAGAAAATATACTTCCAGATGTAAAGATAGTATTAACAAGAACTAATGATGTTTATCCAACTCTTGCAGAACGTTTTAAAATAGCCAATACTGCTGCAAAAATTAATACAGAAAAAGCAAATAATGCATTATTAATAAGCGTTCATGCCAATGCTTCATTAAGCTCCAGTGCCAAAGGTTTTGAGGCATATTTTGTAAGTGCTCAGGAATCTAGTGAATATGCTAGGGCTGTATCTATGTTTGAAAATGATGCTTTGGTGAAATTTGATAAAATAGATTCAGCTAAATATGAAGACTATTCATCACAAATTACTCACAATTATATGCTTATAGAACAGTATCAAAAAGAAAGCAGAATATTAGCAGAGTCTATTGCAGATGAAGTGCATAAAGTATCTGGAGTAGCAAAGAGAACTAAACCTGTACAAAATGCATTATTTTATGTTTTAAAAGGTGCTATAATGCCGTCTACGCTTATAGAGATTGGATTTATCACAAACCCAGATGATGCTAAGTTTTTAAAAAATAAAGAGACAAGGCTAAAAATGGTAAAAGCCACAGCAAAAGGCGTAAAAAAATATATAGAGCTTTATGACAACACCAAAGGTTTTACAAAATAATTGTAATTTATTAAAAATAAAATAGATATATTCTTTTTTTTTCACTATACTTATATATTATAAGAATAATAATATGGAGTTTTTAATGAAAAGAGGATATATTATAATAACTATTATTTCATTGTTGGTTTTTATGTCTTGTAATAATTCTAATAATAATAGAACTTACCCCGAGGGGGAGATTAATTTTACTATAGTTGAAACTACAGATATACATGGAATGATTTTTCCTTATAATTTTATTACAGATAAAGAAGAAAATACTTCCATGGCTCAGGTAAGCACATATATTAAAAAATTAAAAGATGAAGGTAAAACAGTATTACTATTAGATAATGGAGATTCTCTTCAGGGGCAGCCTACAGTTTATTATTATAACTTCGTTGCCACTAATGAGCCTCATATATGGTCAGAAGTGCTTAACTATATGAATTACGATGCTGTTGGAGTGGGCAATCATGATGTTGAGGCTGGTCATAATGTTTATGATAAAATAGTAAAAGAGATAAAAGCACCTTTACTTTCTGCTAATTTAGTAGATGAAAAAACAAAAAATCCATATTTTAAGCCTTACACCATAATAGAGAAAAATGGAGTAAAAATAGCAATACTTAGTTTGATAGAGCCTGCAATAGATAGGCAGCTGCCAAAGGTATTATACGAAGGATTGGCTACTGAAGATATGGTTGAGTCTGCAAAAAAATGGATAAAAACTATAAAAGAAAAAGAGAGTCCTGATATTGTGATAGGGCTTTTCCATGCGGGTGCTAATTATACAGAAGATAAAGAAACTTTTAAAAATGAAAATGCTAGTCAATTAGTTGCAGAGCAAGTTGATGGGTTTGATATTATACTTGTAGGTCATGACCATCAGGGTTGGTCTGGTTTAGGTTATGATGAAATTACTAAACAAAAAACTAAAGAAGTAAAAAGTCAAAGCGGTAAAGTTGTGCCTATATTTGGAGGGGTTAATGCTGCAAGATTTATACCTTCTATTGATGTGAGTATGATTTATACTAATAATGCTTGGGATATTAAATTTAAAGGTGAATTAATTGATGTTTCAAAGTATGAGGCTGATAAAGAGTTTTTAGATAATTTTGATTCTTCTAAAAAAGCTATACAAACTTGGGTGAGCCGTGATATTGGTAATTTGAACACTAAACTTACTTCTGATGATGCTATGTTTGGAGACAGTTATTTTTTAAGTTTTATACATAAGCTAGAGTTTACTATAGCTAAAGAAGAGTTGGGAGAAGATGTTGATGTGAGCTTTGCTGCTCCATTAAGTAAAGATGCTGTTTTGAATAATGGTGTTGTAAGGGTTAGGGATATGTTTAGTCTTTATCCTTATGAGAATTTCTTTTATGTGATGAAATTAACAGGAAAACAAATAAAAGATGTTATGGAATATTCTTACGACAGATGGTTTAATACTATGACTAATATTAATGACCATTTAATAGCATTTAAAAAAGATGCAAATGGAGAGTTAATATTTAATAATAGATATAATTCTTATGACACAGTTACACCTAGTTATAATTATGAAAGTGTTGGAGGAATTAATTATATTGTTGATGTTACTAAACCTAGGGGAGAAAAAGTTACAATAGAATCTTTCACTGACGGAAGACCTTTTGAATTGGATAAAGAATATAAAGTTGCTATTAACTCTTATAGAGGAAGCGGCGGCGGAGGACATTTGTCTCAAGGTGCTGGAATAGATTTAAAAACTTTGCAAAACATGGATTTGGTATTAAAGGCTACAGATAAAGATTTGAGATATTATATTATAGATTGGTTTGAAAAACAAAATGGTGCTATTACTGTTGAAAAACTTAATAATTGGAAAGTAGTGCCTGAAGATTATGTTGAGGCAGGAAAAAAGAAAGATTATAAATTGATATATCCTAATAATTGAAAAGCATTCTAATAAAAAAAGCGAAGGGTCTTTAGTTGACCTTTCGCTTTTTTATTATTTATAAAAATTATTATAATTTTTTTAATTCTTCTAAGTTTCCTGAATCTATAATTTGTCTTTTAAACTCTTCTTCAGATAATATATTTTTGATACCTATAATTTTAGTATCATCTTTTACATATTCTTTTACTTTTTCTAAAAAAGCAAAAGGGCAGAATATTAAGTTGTATTCATCTATTTTATTGTTTTGTAAATCAGAATGTTCTATCTTTACATCTTTTATATCAAAACTTGATAAAACTCTTTTGATTTTTTCTACCATCATTAAACTAGTTCCAGAGCCATTAGCACAAATTGCAAGTACTTTTAACATTTTAATTTATACTCCTTCTAACAAAATTATTTTTTCATTAATTCATCTATATGCTTAACAATATCAAATCCAGCATTTAAAGCCTTAGCAATAGAACCGCCGGATTTATATAATATATCTCCAGCTATAAATAGATTTTTAACAGAGCTTTCATGTTGGTCATTAACTATAGGCACACCGCTTTCATCTAACTCTATATCACATCTCTTTAAGAAATCTATTGGAGCTACTCCTCCTAAAGCATATATTACTCTGTCATAAGTATCATCAATGCCATCAGCATAATGAACTAATACTTTTCCATTACTATCTTCTATAGATTTAATATCAACACCTAATCTTGGTTTTACTTTACCGCTAGCTATATCTTCTTTAATAGTTTCTAAGTTCTTTTCATTAGGTCTTGTAAACTCAAGCTTCCTGTAATTGATTGTAACATCATTATCTTTACCTAAAAGATAAGCATACTCAACAGCAGAGTTTCCACCTCCAACTACTAATACTTTCTCATTTTCTTTACATTTATAAATATTGAAATTTACAACATTATTCAAACTAGGAGGTATATTATAATCAGGTCTATTAGGTCTTCCCATCTTACCAATAGAAGCTACAACATATTTAGCATTATATGTTTTATTATCAACGGTAGTAACTTCTAAATATTCACCATTTTTTTTAATAGATTCAACTTCAGTATTAAACATAGCTTCAATATAGTTTCCAAATAAACATTCGCTAAACAAATCTAATACATCGCCTTTGGTTGCAGTTTCAAATTTGATGTTGCCTTTTAAATCTAAAGCTTCACCTTTATAATCTTTATCAACTCTTTTATCATCTTTATAAAACTTTCTAATAGTAGTAGAGTGATTGTCTCCTTTCTCTATAAGAAGCACTTTTTTCATTTGAAGTATAGCAGCCTCAACAGCAGCAGCAATTCCTCCAGGACCGCCTCCTACTATAATTAAATCATATATATTATCCATAATTTTATTCTCCTTTTTTATTATATATCAAGATTTTTAACATATTTAGCATTAGCCTCGATAAACTCTCTTCTAGGCTTAACTTCATCACCCATGAGCATAGAGAATAATTGGTCTGCTTTTTCAGCATCTTCTGTTAATACCTGATACATAAGTCTTGTTTCTGGGTTCATAGTAGTTTCCCATAATTGGTCAGCATTCATTTCACCCAAACCTTTATATCTTTGTATGTCATATTTTCTATCTTTATTTTCTTCTAATATTTTATCTCTCTGTTCATCGGTGTATGCATAAACAAAATTTTTCTTATCAAAACTAATTTTGTATAGAGGAGGAACAGCTATGAATATATGTCCTAAATCTATTAAAGGACGCATATATCTAAAGAAGAAAGTTAAAAGTAAAGTTCTTATGTGTGAACCGTCAATATCAGCATCAGCCATTATAATGATTCTTCCGTATCTTATTTTAGATATATCAAAAGAAGAACCAACTCCGCAGCCTAAAGCAGCTATTATTGGTTTTAAGCTGTCTGTATCTATTATTTTGTCAAGTCTTGCTTTTTCAACGTTTAATACTTTACCTCTTAATGGTAATATAGCTTGGAAATGTCTATCTCTTCCGCCTTTAGCAGTACCGCCTGCAGAGTCTCCCTCTACAAGATATACTTCACATTTATCTACTTCCTGCTCAGAACAGTCAGCCAATTTACCAGGTAAAGAATCACTCTCTAAAGCATTTTTCCTTCTTGCCAAATCTCTTGCCCTTCTTGCAGCTTCTCTGGCATTTGCAGCTGATATTATTTTTTCAAGTATTGCTTTTATTACTTTTGGGTTTTGTGAGAAATAATCATTTAATCCTTCAACTACAAGTTTTTCTGTTACAGCACGTACTTCAGTATTACCCAATTTTGTCTTTGTTTGACCTTCAAATTGAGGATTAGGTATTTTTACAGATACTACAGCAACTAAACCTTCTCTTGTATCTTCGCCCATAAATGTTATTTTATTTTTTTTGTCTAATTCTAACTTTTTAGCAAAATCTGTATAAACTCTTGTTAGAGCTGTTCTAAATCCTACTAAATGCGTACCGCCTTCTGTAGTGTTTATGTTGTTACAGTATGTGAATATATTTTCATTGTAGGCATCAACATATTGCATAGCCACTTCTACATCTGTTTTATCTTCTGTTTTATGCAAATATATTGGTTTATCATGCAATGTTTTTTTGTTTTCATTGAGGTGAGTAATAAACATTTCTATACCGCCCTCATAATAAAACTCATTGCTTACAGGTTTTGACTCTCTTTTATCTATAAGTGTTATTCTTATTCCTCTGTTTAAGAAAGCCAATTCTCTTAATCTATTAGCAAGTATTTTATAATCATAAATAGTTGTTTCAAATATTTCAGGGTCTGGAGTAAATGTTACTTTTGTTCCTGTTTTATTTGATTTACCAACCTCTTTAACAGGCTCTTCTGGTACACCTTTATGATATACTTGCCTGTATAGTTTACCGTCTTTGCTTACTTCAGCAATAAGTTCTGTACTTAAAGCATTAACTACAGATACACCAACACCATGCAAACCGCCAGATACTTTATAAGTTTCATTGTCAAATTTACCGCCGGCATGAAGTTTAGTCATAACAACTTCTAAGGCAGATATTTTGAGCTTCGGATGCATATCAACTGGTATTCCTCTTCCATCATCTTCAACTTCTATTATATTACCTTTTTTTATTGTAACTATTATATTTTTACAGAAGCCTGCCATAGCTTCGTCTATACTATTGTCAACTACCTCGTATACTAAATGATGCAAACCTTGAGAACCAGTAGAACCTATATACATACCCGGGCGTTTTCTTACAGGGTCTAATCCTTCTAATACCTGAATATTTTTCGAACTATATGTCTTTTCTCCAGTAGCCATTATATAATATCCTCTTCAATACTTAATTAAATTTTAATTGATACATTATACACCTATTTTAATATTATTACAATTAAAAAATGTTAGATTGTTCTAATTTTTTAATGCTTTATTCTATAGTTTCAACAGCAATTTTTATACAATTATCCTCTTTTTTATCAAATATCTCATAGCCTCTTAATATGTTATCTAGTTTTATAGTATGAGTGATAAGAAAATCAGTATTTAACTTGCCTTGAGATATTAGCTGTAAGATTTCATCACTATGAATAGCATCAACACCGCCTGTTTTGAATATCAAGTTTTTTCCATACATTATATTTAATGGAAGTATTTGAGGCTTTTCATACATTGCAACTAATGCCACAATAGAGTTAGGCCTTGCAATTTTCCAAGCCAATTCGAACGTGTTTTCTCCGCCTGCTGCCTCTATAGTGCCGTCAGAAAGCCTTCCTTTATTTATATCTTTTATATATTCTTCTATATTGCTAACTTTATTAGGGTTAATAAAAAAGTCTGCTAATTTATTTTCTTTTGCGATGTTTAATCTATCTTCATTTATGTCTATAGCTATAATCTTTTTTGCCCCGAAAGCCCTCGCACTCATCATTGCACAAAGCCCAACAGGTCCAGCACCTATTACAGAAACAGTATCATTATTTTTTATATCACAAAGCTCAGCACCAAAATATCCGCTTGCCAAAATATCTCCTACAAATAATGCATTTTTGTATGTAACATTTTGAGGAATTATATTTAATGACATATCTGCAAAAGGCACTCTCACATATTCAGCCTGACAGCCATTAATACGGCAGCCTATCTCCCAGCCTCCTTTTTCGCAGTTGTTTATAAAGCCATTTTTGCAGTAGTAGCATTCTCCGCAAAAAGTTATGCAGTTGGCAGATACTCGGTCGCCTATATTAAGTTTTTTTACTTCGCTTCCAGTTTCTACTACTTCACCCACAAATTCATGCCCAAGCACTATATTTTTATTTGCTCTCGGTACTTGACCGTTTATTATATGAAAGTCGCTTGTGCATATGCTTGATAATTGCACTTTTACTATAGCGTCTTTACTGTCTATAATCTTTGGATTTTCTATTTCCTTTAATTCTATTTTTTTATCTCCAATATAAACTAAAGCTTTCATTGTTGTTCCTAAAGTTTGTTATAATAAGTATATACTAAAAAATTTTAAGTTTGTCAACCGCAAGCCGCGGCACCTCTCCGCACGGTACTGCCTGCCTTTTATTCAATGCACTTTATACGTGCGGTTTATTGCTTATTATTACACAAAATAAATAATTTATTTTATATATAAAACATTTTAGTAACATATTATAAGTTTTTATATTCTTAATAAATTAAGACTCTATTTGCAAATAAATAAAAATTAATAAATTATAATTGTTTAGGTATATACTGAAAATTTTTAAATTTATCAAAAATTAGTTTTTTGTTTTAATTATTTGCAGGGCTTTGCCCCCTGCGAAGCGTGCCCTTAGGGTACACACCCCCAGTTCTTTTGCGACCGAAGGGAGTCCTTCAGGGCGACCGAAGGGAGTGCCTGCGGCGTGCCGCAAAGAAGCAAAAAGGCTGCATTTTTAGCTAAAATATAAGTATTATCTTACACTTTATAGATAATCTAAATATACAAGCTAAAATATATGCACTTTTTGGTTCTTTTTCCCGCCGCACGCCATACTTAAAAGTACTTCCTTCGGTCGCAGGCGGACAGCGTCAAAGAACCTTATATCCTCGATAAAATCAGATACGCTTCGCGAAAGTGTAAGTGTAAAATTAGTACTAAATCATACTAAAATTGTTTTACATGTAAGATAAAATATTGAATTTAATCTAAAATATAGCCTTTCACCGAAGGCGGGCTTCGCCTTATATCAATACAGAAAGGTACTTACTTGATAAAAGAACTGGGGTTTGGCACGTCTGTGTGCTTCGCAGCAAAGCCCAATTATAAATTTAAAATACTAAAAATTTTAACAGTGTAAGTATTTATTAATTTAGTTTTGAAACGAGTCTAATTTGTCAATTACAAAATACAATTAATAATTATAAGGATATTAACAAATATCAATATGTTTTAAATTAAATAAATATATTAAAGAATAATAAATCAATTCATTTTTTGCCTATAACTGAATATGTAAATCCTTTTAATTGTTTTTTCTCTATTATTTCAAATCCATTTTTAATCATTCTTTTTGATATTCCTTCTTTATTTTCTGTATGACAATCACCGCTTTTCATCAAAGGAAATAAAATATTGTTATCTATCCAAGCTGCTATTCCTCCTACTCCTGTATCTGATAATATATAAATACCGCCTTTTTTAAGAGTACGATAAACTTCTTTCATAGCTTCATCTGGATAAGGATAATGATGAAAGCTTTGTATGCAGGTTACTACATCAAAACTATTATCATCAAATGGAAGTTTATCTGCACTGCCCAAAATAAATTCAGCATTTTTTATATTTTTAGATTTTGCCATTTTTAGCATTTCCTCTGATAAATCAAGTCCGTAAAATAATGTATTATCTTTAAATTGAACTAAATTGATTAAATACCCTGTTCCGCACCCTACATCTAAAAGTTTATTATAATCAATATTTTTTAAATATTCTGATACATAATTGCAGCTTATCTTTCCAAATTTTGAATAATATACAGTATCTTTTTTATCATAGATACTAGCTTGCCTATTAAAATGTTCTTTGGATAATCTTTCATAGTCTTTCATAATAAATTCCTAACATAAATATTTGTTATAATATTCTAACATTTAAAATAATAAAATCAATATTACAATAAATAAAATTGTTTAGGTATAGCAACATTTATTTTTTTGACAAACTTTTTATTTTTTATATAATTATAAAACTTATAATTATGAATAATCAAGTTAAAGAATATATTTCAGAAAAATTAAAACGCCTGCCTACAAAATCTGGCGTATACTTTATGAAAGATAAAGATGCCAATATCATATATATAGGCAAAGCAAAATCATTAAAAAAAAGAGTATCTTCCTATTTTATAGGAAATAATAAAGATGCAAAAACAACAGCATTAGTAGAACATATTAGAGACATTGATTATATAGTTACAAAAAATGAAGTAGAGGCATTAATTCTTGAAGCTGAAATGATAAGAAAGCATAAGCCTCATTATAATATACTTCTTAAAGACCAAAAATCTTTTCCTTTTATAGCAATTACAAACGAACATTTTCCAAGAGTAATAAAAGCAAGAAATGTAATAGACAAAGACAATGCCAAAAAATATAAAAAATATTATGGTCCTTATGTTGCTGCGGAGAGGGCAGAAAATATAGTAAAGTTTATAATAGATAATTTTAAGCTTAGAAGATGCAAATATGATTTTCCTCTAAAACGCAAAATAAGACCTTGCCTTTATTATCATATAGGTAAATGTACTGCTCCTTGTGCTGATTTGATTGACGAGAAAGAGTATGATAAAGATATTGATAATGCTATTATGCTTCTTGAGGGTAATGTTGATGAGCTTGTTGCTAAAATGAAGCAAGACATGTTTGTATTTGCAGAGAAGCTAGAGTTTGAGAGGGCAAAAGATTTAAGAGATAAAATTGACTTACTAAAATCTATCACAGTTGAACAGAGTATATATGTACCAGAGAGTGATGATATAGATATTATAGGAGCTTATGGTGAAAATGGAGATTATACTATTTTAGTGCTTTCTGTAAAAGGCGGTAAGCTTGTAGACAGAAAAACTTTCTCCATGCAAGACAAAAATATTGATGAGTACTCTAATAAATCTAGATACAGTGAAGTTATTTCTGCTTTCATTACTCAATATTATACTCATAATAATTTGATACCTGCTTCAATATCTACAGATTTTGTAATTAAAGATTTTGATATTGTAAAAGATTATTTAAAAGAGATATCCGGAAGAGATGTTGAAATAAAACTTGATAATACAAAAAAAGGTTTAATCTCTATAGCAAATGAAAATGCAAGTCACTTATTTAAAGAGAGGGCATTGATTAGAGAGGTACCTATCGGTCTTACAAGGCTTCAGGAAATATTTAAACTAAAAAAAGCACCATCTATAATAGAGTCTTTCGATATAGCACATATTCAGGGAAGTTATACTATGGCTGGAATGGTGAGGTTTGTTAATGGTGTTTCTGATAATAAAAACTATAGAATATTTAATATGAAGACTGTTACAGGTATAGATGACTTTGCTTCCATAAAAGAGGCTGTATATAGAAGATATAAAAGACTTAAAGAAGAAAACTCTACATTTCCAGATTTAATACTTATAGATGGAGGAAGAGGTCAGCTTAATTTTGCAATAGAGGCTTTAAGAGAATTAGATATAAAAAATCAGCCTATAATGGCACTTGCTAAAAAGTTTGAAGAGATATATTTACCTAACAGAGAAACTCCAGTTCAATTAAATGATAATGAGCCTGCAAGATTGTTTTTACAAAAGGTGAGAGATGAAACGCATAGATGGGTTAATACTAGCCATGGAAGAAAGAGAAGCAGAGAGATGGTAAAAAGTGAACTTGAAAAAATAGAAGGTTTGGGTAAAAAAGGTATAGAAAAACTTTATTCTCATTTTATTAATATAGACAATATAAAAAATGCTTCATTAGATAATATAGCTAATATACCTGGGATAAGCTATAAAGTAGCTAATAATATTTATAATTATTTTCATAAGTAAAAAATAAAATAATTTATTAATAGTTAATCATTTTATTAAATACTTAAATAAATGATTAACTATTATAAGAAGATTAATTTTATAAAAAATTATATCTGAAATATAGCAGTTGCTACTTTAAAAGCGGTTTGTAAATCTAAAAGATATGTTGTATTGTTATCAACCTCTTGATTTTTAAGCCACTCATTCATATCATTCTTTGAACCAAAGAAATTCATTATATTTCAGCAAGTGCTAGCCCAGTTTTTGTTTTTATTAAGATCAACATGAATAACATGAATATCTTTAGGTGAATGTTCTACTATTTGTCTGTCTTTAATTCTTACATATATCTTCTCTCCAGTTTGAGAGCATATAGAATTAATTTCAGTATCTTGATGAAATAAACTATAAGAGCCTAAAGCATCAATAGCACACATAGAACAAAACTCTCTTCCGTCTGAAAGTGTTACTCTATGATTAGTTTCCATAGCTGATACAGGATAAAGAAATGCAACATAATCACCGCTCATAGTAACAATTTCTTTTTCTATTAAAGAATTGTACAATTTTTCATCGCCGCATATTTTTATAGCTTCTTCTTTGCTTATAGTGCAGCCTGTTTCTATTACTTTATCAATTAACCTTAACCTTGCGTTTTGCATATCTGAATCTAAGTTATGATACTTATCAGATACTCCATATTTGTTCATAAAATCTGAATCAAACATAATAAATTAAATCCTCTAAAAAATATTTATATTAACTTTTATCAATAGACGCTTCATTAATAAAAGCTTTTTTAACACTATTACTAAGTTCTCTAACATGTTCTATATATTCAATACTGTCTCTTTCTCTTGGGTGCTTTAAATCTATTTTTATATCAGCAACAATTTCTCCTTTGTTTAAGCTCATCACTATAACTCTGTCGCTCATATAAACAGCCTCAGATACATCATGAGTAACCATTAATACAGTACTTTTACTTTCTTTAACTAATTGCAGCAGCTCTTTTTGCATATGTTCTCTCATCTGCAAATCTATTGCCCCTAGAGGTTCATCTAAAAGAAGTATTTTAGGATTAGGTGCTAATGCTCTTACAACAGCAACCCTCTGCTGCATTCCGCCAGAAAGAGATATAGGATATTTTTTTTCATGCCCCTTAAGATGAGACATTTCAAGAAGCTCTTCTAATCTTTTCTTTTTTTCTTCTTTATTCATCTTTGAAAACTTAAGCGAATATAAAATATTTTTTTCAACATTCATCCAAGGAAATAAAGCATAATTTTGAAAAACATATCCTCTTTCAGAAGAAGGTTTTTCTATTTTTTCGCCCTCAAGAAGTACTTCTCCGGAAGTAGGTGTCTGAAAACCGCCTATCATAGTAAGAAGTGTTGTTTTACCGCAGCCTGAAGGACCAAGCAAAGTTACAAACTCTCCCTTTTCTATATTAAAATTAATGTTTCTTAATACTTCAACTTCAGGAGCTTTTTTTGAAACTTTAAAAGATTTGCATACATTTTTAACTTCAAGAATTGCCATTTTTAAATCTCCAAGAAGTAAGTAATTTTTCTAATATAATTAATATTCTATCCATACTAAATCCAATAAGAGCAGATACTATCATAAGAGCATAAAGCTTAGGTGTCTCAAGCCTCTGCTGAGCTTCTACCAATATAAATCCAAACCCTTTACTTGTAGCTATAAACTCTGCACATATTACGCTCATCCACCCAAGTCCTAAAGCAAGTCTGCATCCTGTAAGAAATGAAGGCAAGGCACCAGGTAAAATTATATCAAGCATTATGTCTATATTTTTTGCTCCCATACTTCTAGCAGCATTAATATAATTAGGGTCTATTCCTCTTACTCCGTCTATTGTGTTTATTATAAGCGGGAATATTGCACTCATAGTTATTAAAAATATTGTAGGGCCGTCACCAAGTCCAAACCATACTATAGCTAATGGAATCCATGCCATTATGGGTACTTGTCTTATTGAATTTATTATTGGGGATACAGCTAAAAGTATAGGCTTTGAATAACCCATAATAAGCCCTAAAGGAAGACCTATTATGCAGGCTATAAGAAAACCTCTAAAAACTCGCTCTAATGTTATAAGCAAATTTTGTACTGTATAAGAATCTATCCAAGATTTAAAAAACTCTTTGCAAGTTAAAATAAAATCTGGAAGAAGTAAATTATTATCTATCTTTTTGGCAAGAAAATACCAAATTATCATAATAGCTAAAAGTACAGAAATACTATAAAACTTCATAAATAAACTGTTTCCAGCATTTCCTAAATTTATGACTCTGCTTTTATTTTGAGGAACTTGACTCCCATTGTTTTCCATGTTTTTATCTCTCCTTGTGAATTTGAAATATCTAAATAATGAGTAAGCATATTTGACAATATAGTTTCATTTTCAATATCATTCACCGCTTCATTGTAAGCTTTTATAAAATTATTAAGCATTAAAGTATCTTTTAATTTTTTTGATGCCACCAAATAATAATCAATTTCTTCAGTATCTATTTTTTTGAATCTTGCTTCTTTTATTTTCAAAGCTAAAATAATATCAATTAATACAGCATCAACAGTTTTCTTTTCTAAAGCATAAGGCAATGCAGTTGAAAGCATAGGATAATAATTAGAATTTGTATACTTCTCTTTTAACAATATTTCTTGAAGAAGTCTTTTATTCATATAGCCAATATTTTTTGGTTTTACATTATCATCATCATAGCTTTCATTATAATAAACTAATATATTAGAGCCTTTCACTATAGAATCTACTATGTAATAATTTGTGTCTATAGATACTAATTGAAAAGCCGCATCAGGACATAATACTGCCATATCAACTCTTCCAGATATGAAAGCAAACTCAGCCTGGGAACCGCAGCAATCCAAAAACTGTATATAATCAATATTTGAAAACTCTATATTAGAATTTTTTTTAGTATTTATGATATAATCAAACATCATTCCAGAAGCATCATTTCCGCATGCTATAGTTATTGTATCTTTTTTATCTAAAGAGTTTTTATAATTCTGAAATAAAATAAAGCATATAACAAAAATTATACTAAATACAATGATATATTTGTTTCTCTTTATTATATGCCTCATATTTATTTCCTGCTTATAATTTTATGCTTTAGGCTCTTCTTTAATATTATCTATCTCTACTGCTTTAGCTCTCCAATCTTCATAGCTCATGCCAAGTGGAAATATTGGATCAACTTGTTCTTTAATAAATACATCAAAATCTTTAGCACCTGAGTTTTCAAAATAAGATAAGTCAATATAATCATCTATATTAAGAGAATTAATATCATCTCTTATGCCTAATCTCTTCATAGTTTTCATTTGATTATGAACGTATTCTCTGTTTAATTTCCAAGTGATAGTTCTTCCTTCTTCATTAAGTTTTTTCCATAAAGTCATAAGACCAACTTCTAAAGGAACATTATAATTTTCAGCGAATATTTCTGCTGCTTTGTAAGGGTGAAGATACATATATTCAATAGACATAACATGAGCAAGAAGTATTCTCTCGGCCAATTTTGGGTGAGCTTTAGCAAAGTTATAATTCATACAAACTTTACAGCAAGTACCATGTCCATCTATTTCTCTGTCTGTGTTTTGTCTTTTTAATATTTTACCAGTGTTTTCATATTCTGCCATAGAACCCCAAGGGTCGCATGCACCATATCCATCAAGCTGTCCTAACTTAAATGCAAAATATGCATCAGAATCACTCATAGAAAAGTTTTCATAATAAGTAGTATCTCTTGGTATATTTAATTGCTCTGTCCATTCTGCCCAGTTTAGGTTTTCAGTTTCTGCATTAGCTCCCATAGATATTTTTTTATTTAATAAATCTTCAGGCTTTTCTATTGTTTTAGAAACAACAAAATACTCAGCTCCTCCTGTATGATTTTCTGCTGCTATAAAAAGAGGAACTTTATTTTTTACCGCATTTAAAGTAGTTGTAAAACCAGCATAAGCCATATCCATCTGCCCAGCACTCATAGCCTCTGGTACATTACCATTTCCTGTAACTGTAACATTTAAACCTAATGCTTTAAATATTCCAGTATCTTCTCCAACACAAGCTGCTGTCATATGGTCGCAGTTATAATAACCTAAATTAATTTTATATTTTTTGTCTGCATCGCTTAACTCTTCCAAATTATAGTCATCAACTATAGCTTGTACATCTTCTGAAATAGAAGTTTCTGTTGCTTTAGATGCATTATCACTTCCGCTACATGAAATGATAAAAACAATCATAGAAAAAATAATTACAACTTTTTTCATTTTTTTCTCCTTATATTTTTTTATTTATATTTAGCAGCATTTTTCCATGCCGTTTTCAAATAAGCTTATTAATTCTCCATTTTCAAGTCTATAAACAGCAAAACCTATACTAGCTCCCTTTTTACCAGACACTAAAATTTCATTTGGCACTTTTTCATCTATGTTATAAAATTTGATTGTATAATTTTCTATAGGTGCTGGTATTGGAGTGGTCATTAATATTTTATTAGAATCTTTGTATATACCAATTAATTTGTTTGAGTATTCAGATTCTTTATATATTATTATTAAATCATTTATATTATCTCCGTTCAAATCTCCTTCCAAAAAAGTTAATAACTCCTTATCAGAATATTTTTTTATATACTCTTTATAAAGCTCTTTATTATTTATGCCTTCTGCATTTTTTATATATTCAGTATTATAATTTTTATCATTGCAGGAAATAAACACAAAAAAACATAAAACAAAAAGCATTCTTAACATTTAACTTCTTTTCCTCTGCTTATTAAAACTTTTATTTTTTTTACTATAATCATGAACCATGAATAAAGCCCCATAAACAACACTACAACAGCACATATATTTTTGAACCAATCTGGAAAAGTGATATTTATATTATTTGCTAATTCTATTTGCTTACTTGAACTTGATAAATCAAATATTGGTATAAAATTATTAGCTAATAAAATATTTGTAATGTATCCTATCAATATGCCAAAGAAAAGCATAGAGAAAAGATATATTATTAAAGTTCTTTTTCCTATTAATTTATATATGCTTATTAATTCAGATATATTTGTAGCAACGCCTGTAATTAAAAAAGTTATAGCTATACCTGGTGAAGCACCTGCAGATATTAATGCCGCAATAAAAGGAATATGTCCTAATGCACATACATACATCATGCATCCTACTAATGTTATACCTATAATTGAAACTAATTTAGGATTGCTCAAATATTGCATAACAAATGACTGAGGCACTACCGTTAATAAAATAGCTCCAAATAAAGTTCCTACTAATATAAATCTGCTTATCTCTATTCCTAAATTATTAAAGCCCCATAATATTCCGTTATATAATTTTTTGTACCAAGGAGTTTTATCTACATAAGTATTTTCTGGAATTTTTATATTCATACTTTGCAGTTTTAAAACTTCAGGAGCAATTAATTCTTTTCCGCCAAAAATGTTTCCTAAGATTCCTATTATTAAAGGTAAAAATATACCGCATAAAATATATATAAAAGTAACTTCTTTTCCAAGCATAGCAAAAGCCACTATTATTGCGGCAGGGTTAATTATTGGAGTTGCCACCAAAAAAGAAAGGGTAGGTCCTAAATATGCACCTGTTCTATATAAACTCAATGCTAAAGGAAGCACCCCGCAACTGCATATAGGAAGTATTGCCCCTGATATGGTTGTCTTTATTAGAGAGGATATTTTTTTATTGCCTATAGATTTTTGAAGCACCTGCGGACGAACAAAGGCATGTATTATACCTGATAATATTAAGCTTATAACAATCCATTCTGAACTTATAACAAGAAAGTCCCAAAATACATATAAAAAACGTATTATCATATTTTTTATTTCCATATTTAAGAGTTTTGTGTTTCTATAGCTTTTTTAATTTCTTGTTCTATTAACTTTTTGCTTAACACATCATATCTGTTTTTTTCATTTATAATTAATGTGCCCCTATCTACCATTCCATATTTTGCTAAATAATCAAAATCTTTGCCTGCGTAGTAGAGTTTTACTTCTATTTTATCTTTATACGTTTCTTGAAGTTCTTTTAAATATGATGAATACCCATCGCAGGTAGGACAGGTATTTATAAATTCCACCAATACTTTAGACATAAAAAATCCTTATAAAATATAATGTTGAAATATTATTAATAAAAAATTATTAAAAAATGATACTTTAATGCAATAATAAAAAATAATATCTATTAATAGTTAGATTTAAGATATACACACGGTATATTTATAGAAAGTAAATATCTGGAAAAGCGTCCTGATTGAAGAATAATTTTTGTTTTAGACTTAAATACATAATATTATCCTCTTACGATGCAAATTATAATAACACAAAGTATAATAAAGTCAACAATAAAAAGTTTTTTATAGTTTTGCGGCTTTTATTTATGAATTTATAAATATTAATTTTTTTTATGTTGTAAGTTATTGAAAAATAAATTATTATATTAAAATGAAGATTAAAAAAATAGCTATAATGCATCCTACTTTTGGATATAATGGCGGGGCAGAAAATGTAATACTTGCCACAGCTAAGCATTTTTATGAGAAGTATAATATTGAATCTACTATTTATACTTATAGATTAAGAAAAAATATACCAAGTTATATAAAACAAATAAAAACAGATATAACTTTAAATCCATTTATTTTCAGAAAAACTGCGAAATTTTTAGCTTATCAATTAAAAGATTATGATGCTGTACTAATTCATAATTTTCCAGCAACTATATTTTTTGGTTTGACTTATAAATATGCTAAAAATAATTCTATAAATCTTCCTAAAAGTTTTTGGTATTGCCATGAACCTAGTGTGAGGCTTTATGGTGAAGATGATGAAAGCTATAAGGCTAAACAAAAGACTTTAGATTTTATTGCTCGTTATACTATGAAGCTAGATAGGTTAGGGGTGAGCGTTATAGATTATATAATGGCTAATAGTGAGAGAACTTCAAATTCTGTAAAGCGTGTTTATAATAGAGAAAGTAAAATTATATATCCTTGCGTGACTGGTTTTGATGAAGTTATAAATATAAAAGATGCAGAACATTTTTTTTATGTGGGGAGATTAGAAAAATTTAAAAATCTAGAAAATGCCATTATTGCTTTTAAGAGTTTTTTAGAGAGAATTGATAATAAAGATTTAAAGTTTATTATAGCAGGTAAGGGTAGGTATGAAGAGAAATTAAAAAAATTAGTTTCTAATATTGGAATGGAGAAAAACATTGTATTTCTTGGTTTTGTTAGCGATGAAGAAAAGAAAGATTTATTAAATAGAAGTTATGCTCTTATTATGCCTGCTATAAATGAACCTTTTGGACTTACTGTTATAGAGGCACTTTACTCTTCTTGTATTTCAATTATTTCAAAGTATTCTGGTGTTTATGAAGTTGCAAAAGATTGCAGTATAAATTGCGATATGAATAGCGTTAATGATATATCTAATGCTATATATGAAGTATATATTAACAATAACAATATAAAAAGAAAATTACTGTCTAATAATATTTTATCAATTTTTAAAGTGGATAGTTACTGCTTAAGTCTTTTAGAGTATATTGAAAATCACTTGTAATATTTTTTTATATATATTATTATAGTTAAAAGTAATTATTTTTATAATATAGTAATAATTAACTATTTTAAAAAATCATGGTTGGGGGATTTATGGAAGAATATAGTTCTATACCTAGTGCTTTTTTTGATACTGTAAAAAAAATACCTCAAAGCCCTATTTATAGATATAGGAACAATAATGGTGAAAAAGTAACTATAGTATATGAAAAAATATATGATAAGATAAATGCTATTGCTAAGGCATTTGATGTGAAAGGATTATCTGGTAAGCATGTTGCTATATTTTCAGAAAACCGTATAGAGTGGTTTATATGTGATATGGCACTTTTGGCTATAGGCTCAGCAGATGTTCCTAGAGGAAATGATTCTACATCTGAAGAATTAAATTATATAATAGAGCATAGTGATTCATTGGCTGTAATAGTAGAAAATCAGTATGTATTAAATAAAATAGATAAATCTTCTAAAAAAATACAGCTTATAATTGTTTTAGATAATTCTATTCATGAACCTAGAAATAATATTTATTCATTTAGTAAATTTTTGGAGTTTGGAGAAGAGGCTTTAAATGGTGATAAAGACTTTGCTGTAAAAAAGGCTTCAAAGCTTAATAATGATGATACAGCTACTATAATATATACATCAGGTACAACCGGCAAACCTAAAGGCGTAATACTTACTCATGGAAACATTTTACATAATGTGAGAGTATTGCCTGATATAATAAAACTTCAAAGAGGGGAGAAGCTTTTAACTGTTCTTCCTATATGGCATATATATGAAAGAACAATCTCTTATGTTACTGCTATTTTTGGGTGTTTCACTGCTATCACTAATAAAAGAGATTTAAAAAATGATTTTGTTGAGGAGAAGCCTGATATATTTATATCTGTGCCGGCTATTTGGGTTAATATATATAATGGTGTGATGAAAAATATAGATAAAAAACCTGCAGCAGTAAAGATGATGGTTAAATCTTTTATACAAGGCTCTGTTAGATATATAAGAAATTTAAGATATCAAAATAATATGGTTTATCTTCTTGGAGATGAAAAGAAAGAAAGCAAAAAGATAGAATATGATATATTGCCGTTAGACCCTATGAGTCATAAAATGGCACAAAAATTAGTTTATAAGAAAATAAAAGAACTTACAGGCGGCAGACTTCGTTTAACTATATCAGGAGGCGGAGCTTTGCCTATGTATATAGAAGATTTTATAGAAGCCACTGGAATTAATTTGGTTGTTGGTTGGGGTATTACAGAGACTGCACCTGTTGTAACTTTAAGGTCTCCTTTTAAAAATTACAGAGGAACTTGCGGAGCACCTGTTCCAGAGGTACAAATAGAAGTAAGAGATAAAAACGGAAATATTTGTAAAGATGGTGAATTAGGGGTTTGCTATATTAAAGGACCTAATATTTTTAAAGAGTATTATAAAGATAAAGAATTAACAAGACAGGCTAAAAAAGATGGTTTCTTTAATTCTGGAGATTTGGGAGCTTATACAAAACAAGGTGAAATAGTATTAACAGGAAGAGCAAAAGAGACTATAGTTCTTTTAACAGGTGAAAATGTTGAGCCTCAGCCTATAGAAAATAAAGCTATGGAATCTAAATATATTTCCCAAATAATGCTTGTAGGTCAGGATAAAGCTTCTACAGGGGCTATAGTTGTAATAGATAAAGATAATGTTAAAGAGTTTTTGGATAAACATAAAATACATTATGATGAAAATAATATGGAAAACTCTAAAGATGTTGTTAAACTTATTAAGCATGAATTAAGCAGATTGGTTAATAGTAAAAATGGTTTTAGACCTTATGAAACTATATCTAAGCTTATTATAACAAGCAAAGACTTTACTATAGAAAATGGTATGCTTACTCAATCATTAAAAATAAAAAGACATAAAATAATGGAAGAATATAAAGACCAAATAGAAAATCTTTATACAAAATAATAAAATAATAAAGGGAGATTAATTAATCTCCCTTTTATTTTTATATAAGATTTTTTAAGAATCTAAAAACTCTTTTAACTCTTTCTTTTTGGAAGTAGCTCTTAATCTTCTTATAGCCTTAGCTTCAATCTGTCTTATACGCTCTCTAGTAACCTTAAATACATATCCAACTTCTTCTAAAGTATGATTGTATCCATCATCTAATCCATAACGCATTCTAATAACTTTCTGTTCTCTTTCAGGTAAATTATCAAGCAAAGAATCTATATGCTTTCTTAAGATTTTGAATGTAGTAATGTTTTGAGGGCTTTCAAACTCTTTATCTTCAATAAGTTCTCCAAGTATAGTATCTTCTTCATCGCCAATAGGAGCATTCAAAGATACAGGGTCTTTTGCAACATTTCTTACACTTTTAACTCTGCTTTCAGGCCAGCTTAAAGCTCTTGCTATTTCCTGTATAGAAGGTTCTCTTCCATATTGCTGCATATACTGTCTTAATACTCTAGTTACTTTGTTGATTTGTTCTATCATATGAACCGGTACCCTTATAGTTCTAGCTTGGTCGCTTATAGAACGAGTGATAGCCTGACGAATCCACCAAGTTGCATATGTTGAAAACTTATATCCTTTTTTGTATTCAAATTTATCAACTGCCTTAATAAGACCAATATTTCCTTCCTGTACCAAATCAAAGAAATGAAGGCCTCTGTTAGTGTATTTTTTTGCTATAGATATAACAAGTCTTAAATTAGCTTTGACAATATGGTCTTTTGCCTGAGCAATTTTTCTCCTTGAAGAATCAATTTTTCTTACCCATTCAACTAAAGTCTCTTTATCTGTACGAACTTCATCATAAATATCAGCCATACGAACTTGAGAATTATGGAAACTAGTTAATACTGCTTTTATAGCCTCTGGAGTAATGTTAAACTCATCAACAAGTCTAGTATATATTTTTTTATTTCCGCTTTCAATTTCATTATAGTAATTTTCAAAATCGCTTATCTCTTTTCCGTATCTCTTCTTTAATTTCTCAAAATATTCTTCTATTTGATTGATTCTATGCAAGTAAAACTTTAATTTCTCTGCAATTCTATCAATTTCCATTCTATTAAGTTTTACTTTACTTAGTAGCTTTACTATATTTTCTTTTATCTCATTTTGTTCATTTGTGAGATTTTTGATAGTTTTTTGTGTAGTAGCTTTTTTTATTCTTTTGTCTAAAGCTAAATACTTTTCTGCCAAATCAACATATTCTTTTTCAAAGTTTTTATATTTTCTTTCTAATTTTCTTTTTTCTTGTGTGGATACATTATATATTCTTGGCGGCTCTAATATTTCATGTATAGATACTTTTCCGCTATGCACACATTTAATAGTGTTCAAAACTTCTCCAACTACTAAATGCGTATTTAATATAATAGACTCTATCTCAGATTCTCCAAGTTCTATTTTTTTAGAATATTCCACCTCATCATCATGAGTAAGAAGATCAACTTTGCCTATCTCTTTAAGATAAAGTCTTATAGGGTCATCATTATTTCCAACTTTATCTTCTACATGTATAAACCTTGCCGCATCATCAATTTTATTTTGATTCTTAGAAAGGCTTTCAAATTCCCTTTTGTCTTCAACAATGACAATCTTTCTAGCATTTAATAATTGAAAAAGTATATCCATTACATCTGTGTCCATATTATCTATGGCAGCATTAATCTCTTTGAATGTAAGATATTTGTTGGCATTTCCTTTTTCAAGCAATTTTCTAATTTTTTCATTATTTTTAATTAGAAGATCGCAATCCTCTTCAATCATCATAATCACTTCCTTGATATAGTTTTTCCTTTTGCTTATTTAGTAAATGTATTTCTCGGGCTTTATTACATATAGCTTCAAATCCTTCATTACTTTGGAGTGTTCTAGTTTTTAATACTTCCTCTCTCCTATAGTCTATATCCCCGCTTTTTATCTTTACAATAAGCTCCTCTAATTTTTCTTGTATATTATCAGTATACAATTTTTCCTTGCTTCTTATCTGATTAGCTATATGCTCATTGCCTAATACATTAAGAGCATCTTCAGCTGTTGCATCTTTATTAAGAGTTAAGAGCCTTATATAAAATTCCCTTGTGATATCTTTTTTAATAAGATCTACACCTATCTCTTTCTCTGCCTCTTTTATTAAAGATGGATTCAAAGCAAGTAAATATATTAAACTATTTTCATAGTAAAATTTGTTATCTTTTATAGGTTTTTGTAAAGCAGAAACAACTTTTGTGTTTTGAACTTTATTAGTTAAAGTTCTTAAATAATCTCTATTGAAAGCATCTCTGTCAATAGAAAGTTCTGATGAAATATGAGAGATTATCATTTGTTTTTCAGTCTCACTTTTCAAAACATCTAAATAATTATAAAATAACTTTACTATATATAACTTTTCTTCTATAGTAAGTAATGCTATGTCTTTATTGGTTGATGTTTTTAACAAAAAATCATACCAAGCAAGTTTTTTATTATATAGTATATCAAAACCATTAGCATTATTTATAGTAAAAAACTCATCTAAATCTTTAGTTGTTTCTATCAATAGTATAGTCAATTTTAAATCAAACTTCAATAGTGTTAATATAGCCATTTTAGTAGCTTTTTGCCCAGCTTCATCATTATCTAAGGCTAAAACTACATTATTGGTATATTTTTTTATTTCTTTTGCATGTTCTTCTGTAATGGCAGTACCTAAGCTTCCAACAACATTTTTTATATTCATTTTGTGGCAAGCGATTGTATCCATATAGCCTTCTACTAATATAACTTCATCTTTCTTCATTATATGTGTTTTGGCTATATTTATGCCGTATAGAGCAGATTTCTTTTTGAATATTAAGCTCTCTTTTGAGTTTAAATATTTAGGCTCTTTTCCATCAATGCTTCTTCCGCCAAAGCCTATAATCTCCTCTTTTTCATTGATTATCGGAAACATTATTCTATTTATAAATGTGTCATAAAAATGATTTGGATTATTTTTGCTTATGCTTGCTAACCCTAATGCATTTATATTGTTTGTGCTTATATTATTTTCATTTAAAGCCTTAATTAAAGCATTCCAGCTTGGAGGAGCATATCCTATTTTAAACTCTTTTATAATTGAAAATGGTATTTTTCTTTTTTTTAGATAATCTATAGCTTCTTTATAAAAATATTCTCCATTATTATTCTTTAATAGAAGATTTTTACCAAAGAAGTTGCAGGCTATTTTATTTATTCTTTTACTTTCTACAAATACTTGGTCTTTATGTTTATTTTTTTGAGAGAAGAAATTGCTAGTATCAAAAGAAAATCTATTTCCAAGATATTTTACAGCCTCTTTAAAATCCATAGCCTCTTTTTCTTTTAGGTATGTAAATACATTTCCTTTAGCACCGCATGTAAAACATTTGTATATACCTTTAGAATCATCAACAGACATAGAAGGATTTGCCTCTTGACCATCTTTATGAAATGGGCATTGAACGGTGTATTGACTTCCGCCTCTAGATATAACTTTATATCTATCTCTCAATATATCTATTAAAGAGACATTGGATAAAAGCTGATTTAGTTTTTCTGTAAATAAAGTATCCACAATGTTTAAAATATAGTATAGTTTAATTTATTTGTGTATAAATATTATTAATATTTTAAAAAAAGTCAAGTATAATATTATGTAGTTTTTTGATACTTTTTATTAAATAAGTTGTAATATATTTAGTTTTATAATAATATACTGCACTATAATTTAATTAAAAATCTTATTAAATTAACTTTTAGATTAATTATATTACAATTAAAGATTTTTTTAGTTATAAATGTATATTTTATTATGAGTTATATAAATGCTATTTAATTCTACAGACTTTTTGATATTTTTTCCTATAACGCTTATTTTGTATTGGATATTTCCAAAGAAGTTAAGATATATTTGTTTGTTTATAGCAAGTTATATCTTTTATATGTTTTGGAATCCTAAATATGCATTATTGATGGCTACTTCCACTATTGTAACTTTTTTAAGCGGTATATTAATAGAAAAATTAAAATATAAAAGAATAGTTGTAGCATTTAGTTTTATAATAAATATTGCAATACTTGTGTTTTTTAAGTATTTTGATTTTTTACTTCAGAATATTAATATTTTGTTAGCGGCATTAAATATAGAGTTAGTAGAAAAGCCTTTTGATATAGTGCTTCCTGTTGGTATATCATTTTATACATTTCAGGCATTAAGCTATACTATAGATGTTTACAGAGGTGAAATAAAGTCAGAAAAAAACATTATTAAGTATGCATTGTTTGTGTCATTCTTTCCGCAGTTAGTGGCAGGCCCAATAGAGCGTTCAAAACATTTACTCGGTCAAATACAGAATATGGACAAAATAAAAAGGTTTGATTATCAGAGGATAACAGAGGGCTTAATTTTAATGCTTTTTGGTTATTTTCAAAAGATGGTAATAGCTGATAGGGCTTCTATATTGGTGGACACTGTATTTAACAGATATTATATTTATAATACAAGTGAATTAGTATTATCAGCATTACTTTTTGCAGTTCAGATATATTGCGATTTTGCAAGCTACTCTCTTATTGCAATAGGAACGGCAAAAGTTATGGGTATAGACTTAATGGAAAATTTCAATACTCCATATTTTGCAAGAAGCATAAAAGAGTTTTGGGGCAGGTGGCATATATCGTTGTCTACTTGGTTTAGGGATTATTTATATATACCTTTGGGCGGAAACAGATGTTCAAAGTTTAGAAGAAGTATAAATATATTAATAACATTTTTAGTAAGCGGTCTTTGGCATGGAGCTAATTTTACTTTTATAGCTTGGGGTGCTATTCATGGTGTATGCTATTTAATAGAAGATATTACATCAAAGTTTAAAAATAATGTTTTAAGTAAGCTTAATGTGAAAGTGAAAAGTTTTAGTTTTAAGCTTCTTGAAGTAATTATTACATTTATAATAGTGGATTTGGCTTGGATATTTTTTAGAGCTGAAACTATACATGATGCTTTTTACTATATACAGAGAATGTTTACTAAAATAGATTTATGGCGTATATTTGACGGTTCATTATATAAGCTTGGATTAGACCGTTTTGAAATGAATATACTAATAATATCTTTGGTGGTTTTGTTTTTAGTTGATTTAATAAAATATATAAAGAAAGAAACTATTTATATGTTTTTGAAGAATCAATGTTTATATTTTAGATGGGCAGTAATATTTTTCTTATTATTTTTTATAATAATATATGGAAAATATGGAGCGGGTTTTGACCCTAAGCAATTTATATATTTCCAGTTTTAAGAGATATGTAAATAGTTTTTATTGTTTGTGGGGACTAGCCCCCACACCCCCAGTTCTTTTGTTGGCACAAAGAACCAAAAAGACTGCAATTTTTAGAGTATGATAGCAACTTTAGTTAAGCCAATACTCTGTAAATGCGATAGAAATTGAAGAAAATTCTAAAATATATTTATTTTAGTAAAAAAATAGGTTGTTTGTAAAATGATAAAAAACACTATAAAAATTATTTGCTTTATAGCTATATTTGTTACATTGCTTTGGTTTTCAAGCAGAGCGTTAAGATTCAAAAATGAAAATGGTATATATCAAGGCGACAGTTTCTATGAACAGAAAACCAATTCTATAGATGTAATATTTTTGGGAAGCAGTCATGTGCATTATAATGTTAATCCTGCTATACTTTATAATGAATATGGAATTGCGGCATATAACTTCACTTCTGGAAGCCAGCCTATTTGGAGTACTTATCATTATTTAATTGAAGTTTTAAAATATCAAAAGCCTAAACTAATTGCATTAGAGTCTTATATTATTGCAGCAAGCAGAACTAATGTTGTTGATTATCAAATAGTAGCTGCCACTTATGCATTAAAATGGTCAGAAAATAGAATAAACTCTCTAAAAGTAACAGCAGCAGAAAGGTTTGATGAGTTTATAAATCCGATGTATAGATATCATAACAGATACAAAGATTTAAAACCAGAAGATTTTGTGCCTTATGCTAATAATTATAATCATTATAAATATTTTAAAGGCTACTCCTTTCATAATAAAACATTTCCTGTAAAAGAGCCTAATATAAAAAATATTAAAGATAGCCTGCCTTTATTAGAACAGCAAGAAACATATTACAGAAAAATATTAGAGTTAGCAAAAACAAATAATATACCTATTGTTGTAATAGCTTCTCCTTTCCCTATGACCGATGAAGAGGCAATGCATTTTAATAGAGTAGGGGAAATTGCCAAAGAGTATGATGTTCCTTTTATGAATTTCAATCATTACTATGATGATTATGATTTAGATTTTTGGAGAGATTATAATGATTCTGGGCATTTAAATTATAAGGGTGTTCAGAAATATACTTCTTTTTTGGGTAAATATTTAAAAGATAATTATGATTTGCCAGATAGAAGAGGAGATACTAATTATTATACTTGGGAGAGAAATGCTTTATATGAGTATAATAAAGTTTATGATATGGGTTTAAGGGATACAGATAATATTTATGATTATATAGAAAAAATCACTAATCTTAATGATTATACTATAGTTATAAATATGCTTGGTGAGTATTCCGCTAATGATAATGTGGTTAAGAGTTTGTATTCCAATTTTAATATAACAAATGAAATGTACACTAATAATGTTTCTTATGTTATAGATAAAAACAAGCTTGTATTTTCTTCAATGGGAGAGACTAATTATATTTATTATAAAGAGCTTAATAAGTATAATGATTTAGCAATTGACAGCGGAAACAGAATACTTATAAGTAGGAGCAATTTAAGAGAGACTACTAATGGTGTTAATATAATAGTTTATGATAATATCACTTCAGAAGTAGTTGATTATTTTGATTTGCCTTATACTAATGATTCTATATCAGAAACAATAGAAAGAGATTATTAAATTTTTTCAAAAAAACTACAACATTTTATAAAATATATTGTTATATTATATATAATGTTATTCTAAGTAACATTATGTAAAGTTTGAGTAAATATGAGAGGTTATATATGCATAAAAAATAATATTGTTAATTTTATCTTTAATTTTTATAATTTCATGTTCAAGTCCGAGTAATCCAGATAATGGCAATGAGGGTAATAATGGAGGCTCCACCGTACCACCGCCTACAGGCCCAACAGAAGAAGAATTAATAGCTAAATATGGTATAGATATAGGTCAGGACGATGCGACAATAAGTCAGCAAATAGAGGCGAATTTAAAAGCCTATTATGCTGAAATGGGTTCGTATAGAGTAATATTTACGGGTACAACAGAAAATTATAGTGGTCATGAATCTCTCTATACTTTAACTTTAAAAGCAGCATCAAAAATAAATATTACTATGAATATAGAGTTGGATATAAAAAATATTGATTTTAAAGATGGAATTGTACTAACAGGTATGTTCTCTGGAGAAGATTTAGGGAATTATGGAATAGTTATTAGCTTTATATTTCCAGAAAACAAGATAAAAACTATAGAAATGCTGTCTTTTACTCAATTATATAATACAAAGGAAATAACACTTCCGGACTCTTTAATTACAATAAAAGATAATTCATTTGTAAATTCTCAAAGTATAGAAGTATTAAATTTGGGAAATGGTGTTCAAACTATAGGGATGACAGCATTTGCATATCTAGAATCATTAAAAGAATTAGTTATACCAAAGTCTGTAACATCAATGGATGCTGGGGCTTTCAACGCATGCAATTTATTAGAAAAAATTACTATACCTGCTTCATTAACATCTATAGGATATGGAGCTTTTTCAACTTGTCCTAGTTTGACAACTGTTATTTATTATGGAACTTCTCCGGATACTATAAATAATAAAGATGCATTATCATTTTGTGCTAAACTTACAACTTTAATATTGCCAAATGTTACTAATCCAGTTCTTAGTGAATGGCAAAACTTTTTAGGCGGTAACTTTACAATAGTTAAACAAAACTAATTTTATTTAGGATTAATAATGTATAAAAAAATTGTATTAATGATATTGTGTTTTTTAGTGGCAATATCTTGTTCAAATCCAAATAGTCCAAATACTACAAATACAAATCAAACTGGTGATACAAATAAAGTTGAAACTGTTACGCCTCCTGGTGAATTAGAAAAGTATGGAGTAGATATTTCTCAAGATGATGATGTTATAGCTAGTCAATTAGAATCAAATTTAAAATTATATTTTGATGAAAAAGGAAGTTATAAGGTAATATTAAAAGGTATTCCAAAAGATTATGGTTTTAATTCTACAACGAAATCACTTGCATATTTAATTTTTAATGCTGCTAACAAAGTTGGTGCTAATTCTGTAGATGTAGATATTAGTAATATTGATTTTAAAAATAATGCTGTAAGCAGTTTTATGTTTTTAGAAGGAAACCTTGTGAAAATACCTCTTAATTTTATATTTCCTATATATAAAATTAAAACTATAGATTCTTATGCATTTTTCTTGTTGTATGCTATAAAAGAAATAAATATACCTAATTCTGTAAATACAATAGGTGCTTATGCTTTTCAAAGTTGTTTAAATTTAGAAAAAATAATATTTGGAGATAATTTAGAAACTATAGGAGATGGAGCATTTATGTATTGTCAATTATTAAAAGAGTTAACTATACCAGCATCAGTAAAATCTATTGGTAATAATGCATTTAATGGTGTATCATCTTTAACTACTCTTACATATTTAGGTAAAACTCCAGATGATATAACAACTAAAGGAAGCGGTATATTTGATAATTGCACTAGTCTTACAACTTTAATAGTTCCTAATGCTACAAATCCTGATGATGAGAAATGGAAAACTTTTTTAGGAGGAAAATTCACTATAGTTAAACAGCAGTAATTTTATTTTGGAGGATTTATGTATAAAAAAATTTTATTAATGATATTATGTTTTTTAGCTGCAATGTCTTGTTCAAGTCCGAGTAATCCAGATAATACAAATAATGGAGATATAGTAAACGGAGGAGGCTTTGGTAATGGTGGCGGTTCTGGAAATACGGGAGATGGAGGAAGTACAGGCGATGGAGGAAATACTGATATACCTTGGACTGAAATAGCTCCGCCTTTGCCTGTTTTAGATGAAGAAGCAAAAACTTATGGTATAGATATTTCTCAAGATGATACTTTAATAAAAGAGCAAATAAAGACTAAATTACAAGCATATTATAATGACAAAAAATTATATAAAGTAATATTTACAGGAATGCCAAAAGCTGAATATACTCAGTTAAATTCTCTTGCAAGGTTGGTAATAGATGTTGCATACGATTTATATCAATATAAAAATATAAATATAGAAATAGATATTAGTAAAATTTATTTTAATGAAAGAAAAATAAAATCTTCAATGTTTAAAAGGATATAATCGTATTGCTGATTATACAATAACTTTTAAATTTCCAGAAAATGTTATAAGAGTTATAGAAGGAAATGCTTTTTCACTTTTTAGTAAATTTTTAAAAGAGATAACAATACCTGATTCTGTTATTAGTATTGATAATTATGCTTTTCAGAAAAGTGATTCTATTGAAAAAGTAATATTTAAAGAAACAAGTAAAATTGAACATATAGGAGATTTGGCTTTTTCTTATTCAAAAATAAAAGAAGTACTAATACCGGCATCTGTAAAATCAATGGGTGGAAGTGTATTTGGAAGCTCATCATCTTTAACTACTGTTACTTATTTGGGAACAAAGCCTGATGCTATACAACATGGCGGAGATGTATTTCCTGCTACAGCTAAAACTTTAATATTGCCAAATGTTGAAAATCCTCAGCTTAGTGAATGGCAAAACTTTTTAGGCGGTAATTTTACTGAAGTTAAACAGCAGTAATTTTACTATGGAGGGTTTATGTATAAAAAAATTGTATTATTATTATTATGTTTTTTATTTGCAGTGTCATGTTCTAGTCCAAGTAATCCAGATAATGTAAATAATGGAGACTCAGGACAAACTGGCGGCTCTACAGTAACGCCTCCAGATGTAACACCGCCCGTTTTAGATGAAGAAGCACAAAAGTATGCTATAGATATTTCACAAGATGATGCTGAAATATCTAAACAGATAGAAGAAAAATTACAAGCATATTATACTGAAAAATCTTCGTATAAAGTAATATTTAAAGGTGTTCCTAAAGATTATACGCTAAAAGCAAACTCTTCTCTTGCCGCTTTAACTATAAAAGCAGCAGAAAAAATTGGTGCTGATAATATAACAATAGACATTAAAAATATTGATTTTCAAAATTCTACTATAACCGAAGGAATGTTTTCAAGCGGAGGAATAAGTAAAAAAAGATTAAGCTTTGTATTTCCAGATGATAAAATAAAAACTATAGGACAACGTTCATTTTTAAATTTAGATAATGTAGATTCACTAACAATACCTAATTCTGTTATATCAATAGAATACAGAGCGTTTCAATCTATTTACTCATTAAAAACTCTCGTATTAGGCAATAAGCTGCAAACTATAGGAGATTATGCTTTTGTATATTTACAATCATTAAGAGAATTAATAATACCAGATTCTGTAATATCAATAGGAGAAGGTGCATTTGCTAATTCTCATTTAGAAAAATTAACTATTTCAGCATCTGTAAAAGAAATAAAATCCTCAGCCTTTAATACTTCTCGTAACTTAAAGACGCTTATTTATTTAGGTACTTCTCCTAATGATATAAATTATCAAAGTGATTCATTCTTGTATTGTGATAATCTTACAATTTTAATACTTCCAAATGTTCCTAATCCAGATTATAATACTTGGAAGAACTTCTTAGGGCGTAATTTTACTGAAGTTAAACAACAAGAATAAATTGAGGTTATATGTATGCTTAAAAATATTATATCAATAGTATTATGTTTTTTAGTTATAATATCTTGTTCTAATCCTATTAGTGCTGAAAATAATAAACAAGAAGAAGATAATAATCAAAATATTATCCCTCCTGCTACAGAAGAAGAGTTAATAAAATATGGCGTAGATATTTCTCAAGATGATACTGTTATAACAAAACAAATAGAAGAAAACTTAAAATTATATTTTGAAGAAAAAGGGATATATAAAGTAATACTTAAAGGAACAGCAAAAAGTTACTATTCTCAAAGTAATTCTCTTTCTTTTTTAATTTACACAGCAGCTAAAAATCTTTATCTTAATGATATTATTATAGATATAAGCGGTATTAATTTTAACGACAGCAGTATAAAAAGTTATATGTTTGCTGAAGGCATGAATACTCAAGAAGATGTAATATTTACTTTTGTATTTCCAGAAAATAAAATAACAGTTATAAAATCTTATGCTTTTCATATGCTATCTTCTTTGAGGGCAATATCAATACCAAACTCTGTAATTACTATAGAAGAGGCTTCTTTTTTTCAATGCTCTAAATTAGAAAAGCTGACATTAGGCAATTCTCTTAAAATAATAGGAGATAGTGCATTTCTTGAAGCGTCATCATTAAAAGAGCTAACAATACCAAACTCTGTAACTACTATAGAAGCTGGTGCTTTTGCATATTCTGGATTAGTAAGTTTAACTCTTCCTGCTTCTTTAACTGCTATAGGTAATCTTGCATTTTCAGCATCATCATCTTTAACTACACTTACTTATTTAGGAAAAACTCCAAATGATGTAACAACTGTAGGAAAAGATATATTTGTTGCTTTTACAAAACTTACAACTTTGAAAGTGCCTAATGCTTTAAATATTGATGATGAAAAATGGAAAACTTTTTTAGGCTATAGTTTTCAAACTGTTACAAAATGATGATTTGATATTTTGCATCAATAATACAAAAAATAATAATTTAGGCTATTGATAATTTTTTTATTTATATTAAACTCTTTGCTATGATTATATTTAGCGTATTTTATATTTTATTAAATGTACTTTTCACTATTATTTTATTTGTAATAGCTGTAATTTTGTTTATTTTAGTGAGACCTTTTAGTAAGAAGCTTTCAATAAAAATTACTCATAATATAGCAAAGCTTTGGGGAACTTTTTTAATGAAAAGTGCCTTTATCTCTTTTGATATTGAAGGTATAGAGAATTATGATTATAAAAAAACTTATCTAATTACTCCAAATCATCAAAGTGCTTTTGACATATTTTGTTGTTTTGCAATATTTAAGGGTATGTTTGCTTTTGTTTCTAAAGACACCTACGGTAAGGTACCTATGGTTGGTTTTGGTATGAGTTTAGCTAATTATATATTTGTAAAAAGGGGTACTATAGGGGCGGCAAAATCTATAGATGATATGGAAGATAGATTAAAATCAAAAACTAGTATAATCATATATCCAGAGGGTACTAGAAGCAAAGACGGAGAGATTAAAAAACCAAAAAGAGGTATATTAAAAATTGCTGAGAGATGTGAAGATGTGGCTGTGCTTCCTGTTGTTATATATGGTACTAGAGATATTATGAAGGCTGGAAGTTTTGTGTTAAGGCCTTTTAAGAAAATAAAGATAAGATTTTTAGAGCCTTTTTATTTCAAAGATATAGAAGGTGATGATAATGATAAATTGGATTATTGGTATAACATAATGACAAAAAATTATGATGAGTTAAGAAATAAATTATAATTATTGAGGTAATTATTGTGAATGATAATTTTTTAAACTTATCAATTGATAATATTAATAATGAACATTTATGCTGTGCTATATCTGATAAAAAGCATCAATCTGGAGTATGTATAAAAAAAGAATGGCTAAAAGACAGGATTGCAGAAGGGCATGTTTTTCGTAAACTTGATGAAAAAGGAAAAATATTTATTGAATATGCTCCATTAGAAAATGCTTGGGTTCCTATTAATGGAGATAATTATTTCTATATTTACTGTCTCTGGGTTGCTGGTTCTTTCAGGGGAAAAGGATATGCAAAATCTCTTATAGAATATTGTATTAATGATGCAAAAGAGAAAAATAAATCTGGTATTTGCGTAATTAGTTCAAAAAAGAAAAAACCATTTCTATCAGACAAAAAAATTTTTATTAAATATGGTTTTGAAACAGTGGATACAATAAAAAATGATTATGAGCTTTTGGCTTTATCTTTTAATGGAAAGAAACCATATTTTTTAGAAAATGCAAAGAAAATGAAAATTAAAAATAAAGAGCTTACAATTTATTATAGTATGCAATGCCCATATATACCGAATTGTATTGAAGAGATAAAAGAATACTGCAATAAAAATAATATACCATTAAAACTGATTTCAGTTGATACATTAGATAAGGCTAAAAATCTACCATGTATTTTCAATAATTGGGCTGTTTTTTATAATGGAGAATTTGAAACAACTCATCTTTTAAATGAAACATTTTTAAAAAAGAAATTCAAATTATGAATCTATAAATATTTTAAATAAATACTTATGGAGTAAAATAAATATATGAATATAAAAAAGAGATTGAGAAAAAAGTAAATGTATCAGATAACATATATATAAATGATATTGAAATATATCCTATTACAATTAAAGCTATTATGATAAATGAAGTAGTACAGCATAAACATTCAGAAGATTTTTATGGAGAACATAATTCTAATTACATAAAAACAGTTATTGATATTTTACAAAGTGTTGGAGCTGAAGTTAATTCAATAGATGATATATTGAAAATAGGAATATATATTACAAATGCTGTAAAAACTCCAAAGAAAGAATATACAATTGATAAAAGCAGTATAAAAAATAGTTTACCATATCTTGAAGAAGAAATTTCTTTATTTAAAAATATAAAAGTTATAATGCTTATGGGGATATTGCCAAAAAAGCATTTAATATGATTAGTAAAAAACATACAAATAAAAATCTTATACCTTCCATTTCTACTTATAAGTTAAGATATAGTGAATTATTTTATAATGGAATTAGAGTGATGCCTTCATATATAATTACAGGAGGAAATATTTTAATTGAAAAATCAAAAGTAAAAATGATAACTGAAGATATTGCTGCTATGCTAAAAATAATAAACTAATTTCATTTGCATTAATAAATAACTATTATATGAATTAGAAAATCATATTTTTAACTTGATATATAGCAATTATTATCTATTGAAATAAGAAATTTACTATAGTATACTTATTAAAAGGATTAAATTATGAAAAAAATATTTATATTAACTATAACAATCTCTTTGATTATAATTCAATGTAACAGTAAAACAAAAGAAAATATTGATAATAACAATAATTCTACAAATGAAATAGTTAAGTCAAATGAAACTATACCTGCAGCAAAAATATTATCACAGTCAGATGCGGCATTTTTGGATAAGGTAAAAAATAAAATAGTTATAAACGGGAAAGCTAAATATACTTTCAAAGATAATGGTGATATAGAGTATGTATTTAATTCTGGAGATTACAGAGAAGATAAAAATTATATATTTGAATCTTCTTTAGACGGCACTAATGCCTATTATTATGAACTTTATAATATACAAGATAGATACGAAAAAGGACCAAGTAATATTGCCACAAATTATAAAGGTTTTTCTGTAAAAGACGGCATTCTTTATGAAGATAATTATAGGGGGTATGAAAGCGACCCTGTTGAAACTATAATTACTAAATGGGAAAGAGAAAATTATTATTCTAATTATTATTACAGAGAAGTAAAAGAAAATCCTAATTTTGATAATTTCCCATATGAGAATAAAGCAGATGTAACTTTTGATAAATATAATGAAAGACAAGAAGGCATATTAATAAATGAGTTAGACTATAAACTAGAAGAAGTAGGTGATATTAATACTTATAATTTTAACGGTATATATTCAAATAATAATGCTTCTATTGAGTTAAATAAAAATGATGATGATAGTTTTTATTTATATGCCATTAATATAATAACAAATGAAAACGGACAAACAGTAACTAATATTCAAAGTACAGATACAAGCAAAATGATATTAGAAGAAAACCAATATGTTGAACCTTATTGTGCTATAGGCTCTTATACTTTAGATTATGAAGAGATTGTTGGGGCTGATGGCGGTTATATTATATCAATTCAGCCTATAAATGCTAATACTATTATGGTAACAGAACCTAATGGAAGCTATGGATTTACTGGTATATATAAAAAATCTCCTGAACAAATAGATTCTAACGATAAAAGCACTAAAGAAAAAGCATATTATAATGCATGCAGATGGTATGCTCAAAATTATGATGATATTAATTCTGTTTTCAATAAAATAGTTGAGTTTAATTTTGAAAATGGCGGATATTATGAAGTTAATATGGGCAATGCTAATGATTATATATCTAAGTTTAGAGAGTCAGGATATTTTTCTGATAACTATATTAAAAATTTAGAAAATAGTTTTGAAGATATAAAAAAGAATTTGGAAGAAAATAAACAAAATGACGGAGCTCCAGAAGGTATGGATGCTGACTGGTTTTTAGCAACTCAGGAGATTGATTATTATCTTGATATTATCAATAATCAAATGAAACTTGATGATATAACAATTTATTCTAATGATGATAATGTTTTATGCATTAGTAATGAGAATATGGGTCAGTTTTTAATTCTAGAAGTAAAACAATATGGCGATGAATGGCTAATTGAAAAATAAAAATTATTTTGATTAATTAAGAAATAATAAAAAAGCCTTTGATAACCAAAAAACTATCAGAGGTTTTTTATTTTACTGAAATTTAAATAAATATATTATTTATATTATGATAGAGCTCTAGATTTATCAATAAACTTAAAATAGTTCGCAAAAAAGCTCGTAAAAACTAAAGTTCCTACGAGCTTATTATAACTTAAAAAATTAAATAATATTATTTATCTTGTAATACAGCGATACCAGGTAATTCTATTCCTTCAAGGAACTCTAAAGAAGCTCCTCCTCCTGTAGATACGTGAGTCATCTTGTCAGCAACACCAGATTTATTAACAGCAGATACACTGTCGCCGCCGCCAATAATGCTTACAGCTCCAGAATTAGCAATAAACTTAGCCACCTCAAAAGTACCTTTAGCAAAATTAGCCATTTCAAATACACCTAATGGTCCATTCCAAACAACTGTTTTAGCATTTTTTAGTATGCCTTCAATTTCTGTTAAAGTTTTAGGTCCAACGTCCATACCCATCCAGCCAGCAGGTATAGCAGTAGAATCTACAACTTTTATAGTAGCATCATTGTCGAATTTATCAGCAATAACGTTATCAACAGGTAAATATAAAGTTTTGTTTAATTCTTTAGCTTTATCCATAATCTCTTTAGCAGTAGAAATATAATCATCTTCGCATAAAGAAGCACCTATTTCTAAACCTTTAGCTTTAAAGAAAGTATAAGCCATACCGCCTACAACAATTAAAGTATCAACTTTGTTAAGTAAGTTTTTAAGTACAGATATTTTAGAAGAAACTTTAGCTCCTCCAATTATAGCAACAAAAGGACGAGCAGGGTTAGCAACAGCATCTCCCAAATATTGTATCTCTTTCTCCATTAAGAAACCAGCAACAGCAGGCATTCCAGCTTTAGCAGATACTATACCAGCAGTAGAAGCATGTGCTCTGTGTGCAGTACCGAAAGCATCATTAACATAAACATCAGCTAAATCAGCTAATTGTTTTGAGAATGCTGCATCATTTTTCTCTTCTTCAGCATGATATCTTAAGTTTTCAAGAAGTAATACATCTCCAGCTTTTAACTCAGAAGCAAGTTTTTTTACTTCTTCACCTATACAATCATTAGCAAAAATAACTTTATTGTTAGGAAGTTTAGTTTTTAAATAATCATAAACAGGTTTTAGAGAATATTTAGGATTAGCTTCGCCTTTTGGTCTTCCTAAATGGCTCATAAGTATAAGAGAAGCACCCTGAGAGAGAATATACTCAATAGTAGGCATAGCAGCATCTACTCTTGTAGTGTCTGTAATTTTAGAGCTAGTTTCTTTATCAAGAGGCACATTGAAGTCAACTCTCATTATGACTTTTTTGCCTTTAATGTCTATGTCTTTTACTGATTTTTTCATTTTTATATCCTTTTAATTTTTATATTCATTAAAAATTTAAAGGGTGCTATAATTTAATATTATGCACCCTTATTATAGCCTAATAAATTAGTTATTATAACTTATTATTATTTTTTGTTGTACATATATAATAATAAATCAATTACTCTGTTAGAATAACCCCATTCATTATCATACCAAGAAACGATTTTGAAGAATCTTTTCTCGCCTTTTAAGTTATTTTGAACTGTAGCTAAAGAATCGTAAATAGAGCTTCTATTGTCATGTATGAAGTCGCTAGATACTAATTCTTCATTACAATAACCTAAAACACCTTTCATATAAGATTCAGAAGCTTTTTTCATTAAAGCATCGATTTCTTCAATAGAAGTATCTTTTTCACTTCTGAAAGTTAAATCTACAACAGATACATCTGGAGTAGCAACTCTGAAACTCATACCTGTTAATTTACCTTTAGTAACTGGTAAAACTTCACCAACAGCTTTAGCAGCACCAGTAGTAGATGGGATAGTGTTCACAGCAGCAGCACGTCCGCCTCTCCAGTCTTTTTTAGAAGGACCGTCTACAGTTTTTTGAGTAGCAGTATAAGAGTGAATAGTAGTCATAAGACCTGTTTCTATACCAATACCTTCTTTAAGAAGTACATGTACTAGTGGAGCTAAACAGTTAGTAGTACAAGAAGCATTTGATACTACATGATGATTAGCAGGGTCATATTCTTCATGGTTAACACCATAAACGAAAGTTCTTAAATCACCTTTACCAGGAGCTGAAATGATAACTTTTTTAGCACCTGCAGCTATATGACCTTCAGCTTTTTCTTTATCAGTGAAAAGACCAGTAGATTCGATTACATATTCAACACCTAAATCTTTCCAAGGAAGGTCTTTTAATTCTTTAGTAGCACCGATACATTTAATTTTGTTGCCGTTTACTACTAATACATCTTCGCCTTCAGTAGTTATATCAGCTTTCATTCTGCCATGAACTGAGTCATATTTTAATTGATAAGCAAAATATTTAGCATCAGTACTAACATCAACAACACCTACTACATCTATCTCTTTACCTAATAAACCGCGTTCTACTAATGCCTGAAAAACTAGACGACCAATACGTCCGAAACCATTTATTGCTACTTTTACAGCCATAAAATTACTCCTTAATTAAAATAATATTCTATATACGAACATATAAAACTATATTTTATGCTATCATAAATAAAAATTTAAGTCAAGGATAATTTAATATTTTTAATTTTATCAAACATTATTTTATTTGTTTTATTTTCCGACATAGTTAAATTATATTATTTAGTAAAAAATATAATTGAAATTTATTGTTTTAATTATATATTAAAAATGGTAGGGTTTTTAAGTAATGAATAAATTATTAATTATTTCATTATTGTTTGTTTTTATCATATCTTGTGAGAAAAAGATAGTTTATGAAAGTAAGCAATATACTGGTAATATGACAAATAATATATATACCAATGATATAGATGTTAGAAGCAGAAAATTTGATGCTATAGGTTTAATAAAAAAAAGTTCTTTTACAATGTATCCTGATATAAAAATAGAGGATTTAATAACATCTTTTAATACAGTTGAATGGGAAGATTTTATAGCAGAAGATGATTATATGCGTTATGTGGATATTATAGGCACAATAGACACTAACAAATATATTTTTCAATTTAAAATACTTGACCATTATAATTGGGAGTTATATGCTTTTGAAATGAACAACAAAGCTTATACTACAGATAGAGCTTCATATAGGCTATATTCTCTCTATACAAACCGTATTGTAGAAACTAACTCAGTAATAAACACTAATTTATAAATACTATAAAAAAATGATATTGATTTATTAGATAATTTTATCATCAGTAATAAAAAATTATAAATGCTCTGATATAAACTCTTTTATTTTTTTCCAATACAATGTTTCATTATGTTTTGCAGAACTTATATGATAAGCACCTTCTACAATTAATTTATCTTTCTTTGATGAACAAGCATTATATAGCCTCTCCATCATCTCTAAAGGCACTAAATCATCTTCACTTCCATGAATAAATAGTATAGGAGTTTTTGTTTTTGATACAGATTTTAAAGCATTAGCCTCTGAAAAGAAATATCCTATTCTTAGTTTTGTTATTAATGATATTGTTGGTATAAAAGGAAAGTAGGGTAAATGATAGCTTATTTTTAGCCTATTTCCAAGCTGTTCATTAGCATTAGTATATCCAGAGTCTTCTATTGCAAGTTTTACATTTGAAGGAATGTTTTCAGATAAAGCAATCATTATAGATTCTGCCCCCATAGATATACCAAATAAAATAATATCAGCATTACTATTTATTGATAATATATATTTAATCCAAGCGAGAATATCCTCTTTTTCTAAATACCCCATGCCATAAGAGCTGCCTTCGCTTAATCCATGAGTTCTCAAATCTATAAGAATAACATTATATCCCATATTAAAAAACTTCTCACCATAATACCTCATATTAGAGCCTTTACTCTCATATCCATGAACTATTATTGTATAAATATTAGAGTTTTTATTTTCTATAAAATGAGCATGCACTTTCAAATTATCAGAAGTTTTTGTGTATACATCTATTTGAGATTTTTCAAACCATTCTCTTCTTTTTTCTTTTTCTAAAATCTCTTCTTTAGTTTCTTCTTTGCTGTTTTTTTTGATTTCTAGTACTCTTTTTTTGCCTTTAATTAAAACTAGCTGTACATAATAATTTGATATTATAATAATAGCTAAAAGTAATATTATTAATATTATTATGAATATCATATTATTTATTAATTGCCGATTTTAATTGCCAATAGTAGTACCGAATTTCATTCCTATTTGTGCACCTATATCTAATGAAGCTAGATTTCTGCTTTCAACAAGAACTTTTTCTGCCCCTCTTAAATCTATGCCAAAATCAGTACCAATATATGCTCCAACTAATAAAGCAACATTATCTTGAATATTGAAAGAATAATCAAAAGTAAGTTTAATATATGTCATTACCATATTTTTCATTACATCATCAATTTTTCCAACATCATAATAGCTAAAAGTTTTAGTACTTGTATTGTCATTAAAAAACTCTGCAGAATGTGTGAGATATAAAGGCACTTTTACACCAATGCCAAGACCAATGGCAAAATTACTATAATGAAATTTAGGAAGTATACCAATTTGCATATTTTCAAAAGTATAATATTCTCTTACATTTACATCTTTTTGAGTAGTTTCATCTTTATAAGAGCTTTTAAGCCCAAAAGAATCATGAGAATAACCTATATCTACGAGTAAACTAATTCCTTTCTCTTCATCAGTTACTAAATAACCAGCTTGAAAACTTATACCAGCATCAAATCCAACAGTACCGCTATTTTTTCTATAAGTGTCTTTATAACTTTGAGGAGCATCTTTAGAAAAGTAAACATTATAAAAACTAAAACTAGCTCCAATAGGTATAGTAGCACCTAATTGCCAGCCGCTCTCTGCAAATGATAATTTAGCAAATATAAATAAAAAAGATAAAATAATAATTTTTTTCATAAAACTCTCCATAAAAACAATTTTAAATAACTTTAAAATAATTTTTAATAAAATTTAATTCATTTCTATTTTTTTAGCCTCATGCCATAATTTATCCAAATCATAATATTCTCTTCCTTCCTGTGTAAACAAATGTATCACCAAAAAGCCATAATCTGTTAAATACCATAAAGAATCAGAATTATTATCATTTTCTGCATAAGGAGTAACGCCTTCTTCTTTTAGTTCTTTATAAACAGCATCAGAACCAGCCTTCATTTGCGGAGCAGAAGAAGCTGTTGCTATAATAAAAAAGTCTGAAAGGGTAGTAACACCATCTAAATCTAATATTACTATGTCTTCAAGTTTTTTATCATCTAAAGCTTTTGCTGCTTTTAGAGTTAGGCTTTTAGCCATTTCTCTGTCTATCATTTTTTTTGTTTTGTTTGAATCATTGAATTTCATAGTAATCATACCCCAAAATTAATACTGCATTATTTAAAAGCCTTCTATCAGTTTTAGCATATATCCTGCTAATTCTACATTCATTAGCAACCATAAAAGACTTTTCTATCTCACCGTTTCTTATAAGAACAATGCTATTATACACTTTAGCAGGAAAATTTCCATACTCACCAGCCGCAAATCCCCTATAACGCATTCTAATATTTATTCTATCTGCAAGCCCAGAAACATCAGTGCCATTTAAAATTATTAAACTAACATCTTCATTGTTTAATTCGCTTCTCTCTGTTTTTAATCCCACATATAAAGCCAAATCTTCCATCTGTTTTACAAAAGCACTTCCTTCAAGTAATGGATTAAGTATTCCTTTATCATCAACTCTCGCATCTATATTTTGTACTATTAAGCTTTTTTCATTGCTGTTTGATATTATCTTTAATATAGCCTTAATATCCGGAGGTCTCAAATTACTTTTTATTTTTGAGTAAATAGCATTTCTCATATCTTTTCTAACTATCATAGATTTAAGCTCAGGACTTTGTATAAAACTAATCATTAAATTAATAATAACATCTTCAAGTCTATATAAAGTTTCTATATCCTCATATTGTTTCATAGTAACATAGTGTAAATATGATACTACCTTGTTGCCATGAAACATCCATTCTCCAATATCAAAGTTAATATTATAAAGGCTGTTATTTTCTACATAATGAATAGGCTCTTCTACATACATCTTTACTCCGCCTATTAAATCTATTATGTCTGATATGCTGTTATTGTCGAGTGTGATTTTGTATGTTATTTTTTTATTGACTGTATTTTCTATAGCATTAAATACTGAAGAATCTCCGCCTTCTTTGTATAATTCTTTTAGAGGTATAGGGTTTTCTTTTTTGTTTTTCCAAAGAGCTACATTTCTTGGAAGGCCTATTAATCCAATTCTATTATGTAAACTTGATAATACGCCCACATATGCCCCATAAGGCTCATTGTTTTCATCTATGAATAATACAGAGAAGTATAATTCTTCATCTTTTTTTATTGCTGAATCAATTTTACTATATAGAAAATAATATAAAGTAAAAGCCGCTATAACAATGATGAAAGTAAAAGAAGATATTAATATAATTACAGCTTTTTTATTGGCATTGCTTATAGTTTTTAAGGCTTTATTATTATCGTTGTTTTTAATTTTCATAAAAGTATTATGGGTATAAAAAAACCATATCATTAACAGATATGGTGAATAGATGAACCGGTGACGGGTTTCGAACCCGCGAATGCAGGAATGAAAATCCTGTGTGTTAAACCTCTTCACCACACCGGCGTATATAAAGTAATTGTAGGTGTATAAAACCTATGTGAGCCAAGAAGGGTTCGAACCTTCGACAACCGCCTTAAAAGGGCGATGCTCTACCGACTGAGCTATTGGCCCGTTTTTTTATTTATCAATTTAATGTTTAGGTATATTACTATATTATTTTATTTTTGTCAAGTATTAAAAAATATTTTTTTGTATAAATTTAATTATTATTTATTTTGAAATATAAAAAAATGATAAAAGTGTGGTTTTATTTCAAGTTTTAGTATATAATTTTTTAGAATTATTATATTATTATCGAGGTTTTTTATGGAATTAAGAAAATTAACAGAAGAAGAAAGAAATGTGATAATATTTAAGGGTACTGAATATCCTTTTACAGGCGAATATAATGACTTTTTTGAGGAGGGTGTTTATTGCTGTAAACAATGCGGTGCTGAATTATACCGCTCTGAAGATAAGTTTAAATCAAAGTGCGGCTGGCCTTCATTTGATGATGAAATAAAAGGAGCTATTAGAAGGTCATTAGATGAAGACGGATATAGAATAGAAATTACATGTAATAACTGCGGTGCTCATTTGGGACATGTATTTCAAGGAGAGCATTTAACAGATAAAAATATAAGGCACTGTGTAAACTCTATTTCGTTAATATTTAAACCTAAAGAAGATAAGTAAAAATAAAAAATAAAAGAAAATTAATAAGGATTATAATACTTTAATATGAATACAGCTATATTAATATCATCTTTAATAATAATAATTTGTATAGTAGCTAGTAAAATATCTATGAAAGTGGGAGTGCCTTCGCTTTTGCTTTTTTTGGTTTTGGGAATGCTCTTCGGCTCTGACGGAATTTTAAAAATAGAGTTTGATAATTATGTTGTGGCAGAGCAGATATGTACTATCACTTTAATATTTATAATGTTTTACGGAGGCTTTGGTACTAATTGGAAAGTTGCTAAACCAGTTGCTAAAAAAGCGTTTTTACTATCATTTGTCGGTACTTTTATTACTTCAATGGTTACTGGAGTATTATGTTATTTTGTATTAAAGTTTGAATTATTTGAGAGTTTTTTGATAGCTTCGGTTATTGGTTCTACTGATGCTGCTTCTGTGTTTTCTATACTTCGTTCAAAGAATTTAAACTTAAAAGACGGGCTTGCTTCACTTTTAGAGCTTGAAAGCGGAAGTAATGACCCTATGTCTTACATGCTTACTGTTATATTTTTAGGTCTTATTGGAAAAACATTAAATAGTCCTCTTTCAATAGTTTATATGGTATTTGCTCAGATAGTATTTGCTGTGATAGTGGCAGCTTTAATATCTTTTATGGCTTATAATGTTTTAAGAAAATTCAAGTTTCCTGTAAGCGGTCTTGATACTATATTTGTGCTTGCGGTTGCTTTGCTTTCTTATTCTTTATCTTCTATAGTTGGCGGCAATGGATATTTAGCAGTTTATTTGGTTGGCATAGTTCTTGGAGACAGCAGTATTAAAAATAAAGTAGCTTTAGTTAATTTCTTTGACGGTGTTACTGGGCTTATGCAGATGGTGCTATTTTTCTTGCTAGGTCTTCTTTCTTTCCCTTCAAGAATATCTAATGTAGCTCCTACTGCTATATTTGTAGCATTGTTTATAACATTTGTATCTAGACCTATAGCGGTATTAGCAATATTAACTCCTTTTAAGGTATCATTAAAAAAACAGCTTTTAATCATGTGGGCTGGACTTAGAGGTGCTGCTTCCATTGTTTTTGCTATATTTGTTATAGTAAATGGAGAAGCTATTAGTTATGATATATTTCATATTGTGTTTTTCTTAGCAATCATATCTGTATCTTTTCAGGGTACTTTGCTTCCTATTATTGCCAAAAAACTCGGACTTGTTGATTCTGCAGAAAATGTATTAAAAACTTTCAACGACTATGTAGATGATGATGATATGGGGCTTATACAAGTTAATATCACTAAAAATCATCATTGGGTTGGCAGAGAAATTAAAGATATAGAGCTTCCAGAAAACTCAATCATTATAACAATAGAGAGAGGAGATGAAACTATTATTCCAAATGGAAGTACTGTTATAAATAGCGGCGATACAATTATACTTAATGCTAAAAGAACAAAATATTATGATATCACATTAAAAGAAATAAATATTAATATAAATCACCCTTGGAAAAATAAAGAATTAAAAGATTTGAAATTGCCAAAGGATAATTTAATAGTGATGATAAAAAGAGACGGAGGCACTATTATACCTCGTGGAAACACGATGATAAAATATAGAGATGTTTTACTTATGAGAAATAATGATTAGATTAATTATTATAAAATCAATACTTGAAAAAAAATATATTGATTGTATAATATTTTCAATAAAAATAAGAAAATAATTAAAAATTAAAATATTTGTAAGGAGAAAAAATTTATGGTAGCAAAACAGTTGTTATTTGATGAAGAAGCTAGACGCTCCCTTATGCGTGGAGTA